>Ga0265299_10000548_pt1 | contig 46010 bp, 63 predicted proteins | sample AusTroGonzalo_MG_4_FD_193485 | JGI IMG/M metagenome (GOLD analysis project Ga0265299, IMG submission 193485) | Bovine rumen microbial communities from tropical cattle in Woodstock, Queensland, Australia - Gonzalo_02 | ecosystem: Host-associated > Mammals > Digestive system > Stomach > Rumen ...
CGAAGATGCTGTATCTGGCCGAATATGCGTTCGGCAAGGACAAGCACGACGAGCTGAAGAAGGCTCTTGAACTCTTCTTGCGCCGTTTCTTCACCCAGCAGTTCAAGCGCAGTTGCATCCCTGACGGGCCGAAGGTCGGTACGTTGTCGCTGTCTCCTCGTGCCGACTGGCGTATGCCCAGTGACGCGAGCTACAACGACTGGGTCGTTTCTCTGGAATAGGGGGTGACTATGTCCAAGTATTCCGGAAAGAGCGACTTGTACGATTTGCTCAATATGCACTACAAGGTCATCGGGGACGACAAGTCCGTAGACCTTGTAACGCTGAGCCGCTGGGAAATCGACGCCGGTGGGATAGCCGTGACCGGAAAGGAATATCGCGACTTGTTGCCGTACTTCGGCAATGTCGCGGTATCCTCTTCACACCAACACGGCGAGGGCGAGCACCACGTAGTACACTTGCAGCCTATTCCCTACTTCGCCGAGCGAGCGAGGAACCGCGCCGAGGTCGCGATGGCTCTGTGGAAGAAGGGATTGCGCACGAGGAAGACTGCCGACGCCTTGGTAGACTACGTGGCGAAGAACTTGGCCGTAGATCCCGAAATCCCGTTCTGGAAGGAGGTTTTCTGGCGGCTGAGGTTGTCTGACGGGGGAGACGTCAATTTCAGCCCGTACATACTCCTTAATGCGGATAAACCCGCCGACATCCATTATGCCGAGTGGCGCGTGGAGATGCTTCTTAATAACTTTACTGAGCACGAGATACACGGCTATCTCGACGCCGATAGCTGATAGAGGGATAGATTGCGCTCATGAAAAAACTGAGAGTTTTCGAGGGTTTCGCGGGGTACGGTGGCGCGTCGTTTGCGCTCAAGCGACTCCACGACACCGATGGCCGGTTCGAATTTGATGTGGTCGGGTATTCCGAGTTCGACAAGTACGCCGACATTATCTATCGGGCTAATCACGGCGGCACTAACTATGGCGACTTCTCCAAGGTCGATCCGGCTGACCTTCCCGATTTCGACCTGTTTACAGGCGGGTTCCCCTGTCAGCCGTTCTCGAGCAACGGGATGCGGCTTGGCACGGAAGACCCGTACGGCCGAGGTGCTATGCTCGGCCACATAATCCGCATCCTCAGGGTAAAGAAGCCTAGATACGTGTTGCTGGAGAACGTGAAGGGGTTCCTGTCTTCCAAGTTCAAGCCGGTCAGGGACCAGTTGCTCGACGACCTGGTCGATATCGGGTACGGCACCGGGCCCGATAACGCGCTCGCGATCGCGTTGCTGAACTCCAAGGACTACGGCGTTCCCCAGAACAGGGAGCGCGTATGGATGTTCGCACGGATGGGTGGTCTGCCGGATGGTCTGGACATACGTCCCAAGGAGGCCCGGAACGACCTACGGGTGAAGGATGTACTTGACTTCGAGCCAGACGAGAAGTTGTACTTGGATGAACGCCGCGTGGCTCACCTGAAGGAGAAGCATGGGTTCAAGTCGCTCGCGGTCGACCAGCCTTACTGCATCGACCTGTACAACAAGAAGATTAAGTATGACGGCTTCTGCGTCACGCTCACGCAACCGGAACACAACGGGATGCGTCTGGTGGAGCCTCCCCGAGGAGGGAAGGAAATTGTGCGCAAGTTTTCGGCAACCGAGCTGTTCAGGTTGATGGGCTTCCGCATCACTCGGGACAATTCGGTATCGGAAATCAATTTCGCGGGCCTGTCCTATTCGCAGCTCGCCAAGCGTGCGGGAAACGGGTGGGATGTAAACGTGGTCGAGCGTCTGCTCAGGAAACTGGTATACAACGGGATAATTGAAATCTAGGAGGAAGAACATGGAGAAGAAACTTCCGATAATGTATAGGATTGCCAATCTTTTCCGGTGGAAGTCGTGCAAGTTCGTGATGTGCGACGACGGGAAGGTGCGCAAGTATCTGACTACCAGAAAAGCGGTGCGCCGTAACATAAAGCGTTCGGATCGCTGGCACGAGATATCGGATTGTGTATTTGCCAGTCGGGAAGCCGGCGCTATTACCATCTACAATCGTAGCCGAGATATAGAAATAAAAAATTGCATATTTGAGAATGCATGCAATGTTAATGAATGGGATATGGTTATAATCACTGACTGCCGGATGATGGACTCGGTAAGGATTGTAGACGTCAGAACATTATATCTTACACAATCGACTCTTGAGTCCGACCATAAAATAGCGTACATAGAAAATGTCAGTGCGATTAGATTTCAGAATTCGAGTATTGGAGAGGTGTTAATGAGGCAATGTTATCATGCGCTTACGCTAAACCATTCCAGTATTGGCAAATTGATGTTGGATATGTGTTTGTTTTCAGAATTTGAAATACGGTCTGGTTCTACGGTCAATCGACTCGTTGCAACGCATAGCACGCTGACCACGTTTGACCAATTTGAGTTGAAAGGCGACGATTCGAAGAACACCATCGTCGTCCAGTACAATTCTCGTGGGTTCCGCCCCTTGCCCAGCGGCGAGTTCGAGATGTACAAGACGGTGCTGGGCTACGTTACACGCGGGAAAGCTAAAGCATTAATCGCCGTCAAGCCAGTCGTTGTCAAGCTGATTGTTCCCGAGACTGCCCAGCGTTCCTATGCGCTCGATAGGTGCAAGATGAAGGTGAGCGAGGCGATCGTTGCCGCCGCCTACGAAATGGACGGCACGTTGATAACCGATTTTTCCAATATCCAGCTGGGTTCGTACCATTTGGCCTCGTTCAAATACGTAGTCGGTCAGACAGTCCGTCCCAACGGCGGGTTCAATAGTAGCCCGAAGGAATGCGGTGAAGGAATCTACGGGTTCGAACTTCTCGAGGACGCGATTTCCTATAGGAAGTCTTGATCATGTTGGCGATTGCTTTCTTTTCCCTGTTCGTGTCGGTTGTCGCCGTGTGTGTATCGTATGTGCTGGTGCGGCTGATGGCCGCCCACATTCTGAAATCTATGGTAGCGGTCGGTTGTATCGCGTTCGTGGTCAGTCTCTGTTACGGGCTTTACCTCAACAGGCCCGCCGTGAGACATTTCGAGCGTATTGCTACCGACGTGCGCCACGACGTCGACCGGATCCCCGCGTCGCAGAACATCCACGCCGTCGCAGTCAACTTCACACGGCAGAAATCATCGGTTAACCTCACTGTTGTCCCGTCAATGGACACTGCCATCGTCAAGGTCGCCATGGTGTACAGGCAGGTGGTCGGCGACACAGCGTTCCGTCCGCTCATAACAAGCGCCAACGATTTCTGCTGTCACGCGAAGACTTCCGCCCACTACCGTGGCGAGGCGGTCGACTTTCGCCTGAAGGACGTTCCGAAGGACAGCAGGGCGTCGATAGCGGACGCCGTTGGGACCGCATTGGGGAATCGGTATTTCGTCTTGCACGAAGCTCGCGGCACCGAGAACGAGCATCTGCACGTCCAGCTGCGCGGAAATATGGCCCGGCTGCTAATAGACGAGGTTTTTTTCGGTTTTTTCTGAGAAAAAGCTTGAAACTCGTGTAAAAATTTCTATCATTGTATAAACTCAATCTTACGACGCGGAGTCGAGTAGAGGTCGAGCTCGCTAGGCTCATAACCTAGAGTGGAGAAATCCCCACGCTGGTTCGAATCCAGCCTCCGCTACTACGGGGTGTAGCTCAGCTTGGTAGAGCGCCTGCTTTGGGAGCAGGATGTCGTCGGTTCAAATCCGGCTACCCCGATAAGCCTAACTTTGTTAGGTTTTTTTGTTGGCCGAAGCACGATAATTTGCTATATTTGGTGCAACAAGAGGTATTTATGAGTATGAAGACTGTTTCTATCAATCTTGTCCGAGCATTCAAGGTACGCACCGAGCTCAACAAGCAGATCCGCCAGAAGATGTCCAACTTCCGTTCTGCGCCGGCCTACGTGAAGGCTGACGAAGTGAAGTCCAAGCTCTCCATTTTCGACGAGGGCGACTTCAAGAAGGAGGCGTGCCTGTTTGACGATTTCGTGGATGCCAAGGAAAGCCTGGACATCGCCATCGAGAAGGCCAATGTTGACGGCCAGGTCATTCTCTGCAAGATCGACGCGGTTAACCGCAAGCTTGAAATGCTTACCGCCCTTCGCGACACCTGTCGTGGCGCTGCCGACCACGACCGCTACTTCAACAGCGTGACTGGCAAGTTCGAGGTGGAGAATTTGGTGGAGTTCCTGCCGCCGGTCGAGACATACAACGCGGGAATCGAAGAATGCGAGGCCGAGAAGCGCGAGCTCGAAAACCAGCTCTCCGACTTCAATGCCAAGACGCCAATCGAGTTCGAGGTGAGCGATACGATAGCCTCGAAGATAGGTTTCTAGTGCCGTAACGGGGCCGATTCGTGGTGGCTTGGACGAAAACACACGATGACCTTGACAAGTCAGATGATTGAATGCGCGAAAGCTATGGATGACGGGACCTCATTTATTTTAATTTTAGATGGAATCGCATCTGAAAATTAAGCGTTGCATGACATTCAAAAACTCTGAAAATTAGTGCAAGAAAACTCGTTGAAATTTCACCTAATACACTTGATGATTCGGAAATGACGGCTCCAAAAGCGTTCCCTGCTCCGGACAATTTCGGACAGAGTCACGCGGGAACGAAACGGCATTATTAAGTTCGGACCGGTAACTCAATGGTTAGAGTAGCAGACTCATAAGTGGTTGTGACCCATCATTGAAAAGTGATGGTGAAAATCGGAAGGATTCGGTGGAACCCTTTTTAGGCAATACCGAGCCGAGCTGGAGGTACACTTCCAGAAGGTGTAGAGACTAGCGGAGTGGTTGAGTCCACTTAATAACCGCATTAGCATCCGACGCCTAAACAGAAATGCACGGCGAAGATATAGTCCACGGTGATTTACCACCAAGAACCTGTTAGTTGTGGGTTCAAGTCCCACCCGGTCCATAGATGCCACGGTTGCAGAACAGCCGTGGCATTGCTATATTTTCAAAAAAGAGGTCTTATATGGAATTTGAAGTGTATGTCCCTCCCCATCCGAATTTCACCACGGAATACGTGATAAATCATTGGCTGCAATCGATGCGGAGTCATCAGGCTGGAGATTGGCCAGTCATTCCAGAAAAGTATGTGCAGTTTGGGTTTGCTGACCGTCGAACGGAAATTGATATGGGTAAGGTTGCTGGCGAAATCAATGGCAATCCGAAGAAGGTCGAAGACAAGTATGTTATCGACGTAACTATGTACGACAGCAAGGCCGCTGAAGAAGTCAAGCGACTTACTCCGTATATGGAAAAGTCTGCTGCGCCTATGGTGGTTATCATTAACGCGGTGACCGATGGTAATCAGCTATTCGGACCATACACGTTACACTTTGGGGCAAAGCCGAAGTCATTCGGTGCCGATCTTCATATTTAGTTTCAAGCACTCGTAGCTCAGTTGGAAGAGCGTGCCTCTCCGAAAGGCAAGGTTCGCGAGTTCGAGTCTCGCCGGGTGTACTATGGTTTTACAGCTGATTGCTACGATGTTATGGGCCTTCGTTCTGGCTGTGGTGCTGATAAGGTGCGCACACCAGCGGACGACGTTCTGGACGATGGTTTTCTTAGTCATGATTGCCTTGCCCGCGTCGGATACCAACCTGTTCCCCGAGCCGGCAGACCCGTACGAGGAATATATGGAAATGACCAAGGATTTGCCGTATCAGCTCGGTGAATGGCGGCCGGACGATCGCTTCGAATGTTGCTATACTTGATGTAGGAGTTTTTATGATAGTTATTTCGGGTAAGTATAACAGTGCCAAGGTGTATGTCGACGGCTACGGCAGTATCGACAGCGACGCGTATGGCCAGATAACGCAACTGCTGGCAGTCCCCTGTATGGAAGGTGCCAACATAGCGCTCATGCCCGACGTACACGCGGGGAAGGGGTGCTGTGTCGGCTATACCCAGACTTTCGACAATACCGTCGTGCCGAACCTGGTCGGGGTTGACATCTCGTGCGGTATGCTGGTTTGCAAGGTATCGAGGGAATATCCTTTCGACTATGCCCGACTCGACAAGCTTATCCGGCAGAATATCCCGTGCGGTATGGCGCATAGGAAGGCGATCCATAAGCTCGCGAAGAACGTCGACCTGTCGAACCTTGTCGCTAACATCGACCGGAACAAGGTGATGTACAGCGTGGGGTCGCTTGGCGGTGGAAATCACTATATTGAAGTCGACGTCGATGAGAACGGCGACCGCTACATCGTCATCCATTCGGGGTCGCGCCATCTGGGCGACGCCGTATGCCGTTACCACCAGCAACAGGCGATTAAGCGTTACCACGACAACAGGAAGGCTACGGGCGATACCACGCGGCTTCCGCCCGCATTGGCTTGGCTCGAGGGGAAAGGCACCGAGGACTACCTTAACGATATGAGAATCTGCGCCTCGTTCGCCTACTGGAATCGCAAGGCGATGCTATACGAGATCCTCTCGGGAATGGGTATCAAGAACCATCACGTTTTGGACGAGTTCACTACGCTGCACAACTATGTCGACACGGACGAGCGGATTATCAGGAAGGGAGCGATTTCCCTCAAGAAGGACGAGATTGCGATTATTCCCATGAACATGCGTGACGGGGCTATCATCGTCCGTGGCAAGGGGAACGTCGAGTCCAACTTGTCCGGGCCCCATGGGGCGGGACGCCTTCTCAGCCGTGGCGACGCCAAGGCGAAGCTTTCCATGGCTGAATATAAGGATACCATGAAGGGCATCTACACTACGTCTGTCGGCACGAGCACCATCGATGAATCGCCGATGGCTTACAAGCCGATGCAGGCGATCCTGGACAATATCGGCGATATGTGCGACATAGAGATGACCATAAAACCGGAATACAACTTCAAGGCATCCTAATTGGATTAACATTTGGATTAATTAAAGGAGACAATTAATGTACGCGATTAATACATCTTATCCGATCCCTAACCGTACCTATACTATCGTGTCCGATCACGAGTATAATCGTTACGTCGCCTATGTGGCCACCTTGGATTTCGGTTCAGAGGTCGTCGTTGGCGACAAGAGATATTCCGCAGAAGACTTGCGACAGATGTTGCTTCAGGCCGACAAGGTTAATCAGAACCAAGTCGCGCTGATTTCGCGGTATGGCTGTGTGAACTACCCACCGCCTAAAGGCGGTGAGCTTCGAGTTTTCACTTCAACGGAGCCACTTGTGTCCTATCGGCAATACCGACAGGCATAGAGGAGGCTACCTCAGCGGAGGCGTGTTCCACGCACTCGGCTCTTTTAGACGAGCCAATCATCAAGACCACACGGGCAGAATGGGTGTCCCTGTCCATAGTATATCCGCAGTCGCATTTGTAGATTCGGTCTGCAAGTGTCGGGTGGTTTATGCAGCCACACATCGGACATAGCTTGGTAGTGGGTTCCCACTTTGAGATTTTGAAACTACGCCCACTCGCTTCGAGAGCGACAAGCCGTTGTTTCAGCGAACCTAGACAGGAAGACTGTACGGACTTGCCGAACAACCCTTTCTGCCAGTTCTTAATCTGCTCATCTTGGAAGTAGATAACATCATAATCGGTTACTAGCCTGTTATATATTTTGTTGGCAATATCCTTTCGTTTATTAGCCAAATGTTCATATTCCCTGGCCAGTTGACACTTACATCTCCATCGCCGCTTGGAACCCTTCTCTGTCTTGTGCCTGTTCAACATTCGTGAAAGGTACTTCAGGTGTTCCGATTCTTGCACTTTGCAGTTGTACTTGTCGCCGTTTGATGTCGTGATGGAATCCTTTATCCCGAAATCAAGACCGACCTCTCGGTTGGTAGGAATCCTGGATGATTTCGGTAGCATTATGCTAATCTTCACATAGTAACCGGATGCCTTGCGAACCAGCTTGGCATCGGCTATTTCAAATGTCTCGAACTGGTGAAGCTGGTTTAACCCGTTTACACGGATTTTCTTGAACCCTGGTATGGTTATCCTACATCCATCAATAATCTGGGTGAACCCGGTGATGATAGGTATGCAATCCACTTGTCGCTTGAACTTCAATGCGCCAATCTTTCTTCCATGTGCCTTGGCCTTGGACAAGTTCACTATGTCGGTCTTCTTCTGGGCTACCGTAGCACGGTGAAGCACCGACGGTAAGGTGATTGTCGAGGTTATCGGGTTCTTGTCCTTGTCGTAATGTATCACATCCTTGTGCTCGGTGTACTTGTAGTCGAACATACTGTTGTCTGGATTGTCCTTCGACAATGACAGCATATCGTTGATTACCCACTTCGCCTCCTTGAAGCATTGGGACATCTTCTCGAACACCGATTTAGGGTTATGCCGTATGGAAACTTTAAGCTCGAATACACGGCAGACTTGGGTCTGCCGTCTGGCCTTCGTTGCGGACATGCTCGCCCGTATCTTAGCCTTCGTATCTTCGCTTCTTATTGCTTCCATAATAACTTTCTTGACTTCAATTAAAGTTTATAGTATCTTAACTCAGATATACAATAATTATGAGTCTTTCGAATGTTATTTATTTCTTACATTTGTTACGGCGGGTCTTACCCACACCCTAAAGGGTGTGAGCTTGCGACCGCCTATTTGTCAAAAGAGGATTACAATATGGCTAATATCATAGTAACTCGCTCAAATTATGCTCGCTATGGGGAAGCTGCACTTGCGGCGTCCATAGAGTGGTTCGAAAAACATCCGAATGAAGCTGAAGACGTTAAACGAGAGGTTACTCCCAGTGAAATGAAGCAGCGTCGCGATTTTATTTGGAATCGTACCGTAGAATTGTTCAACGACCCAAAATTTCAGCCAGAAATCGCGCCAGAGGAAGTTTGAGAAGGAAGTTTTTGAAGTGGATTAGCCATAGGGCTCTGGTCGTGCGTGAGCTGGAGCAACGCCGACCAAGCCTCGCACACTTCGTTTAACGGCACACAATCCTCATATTTCATTATGCAGGGGAACATCACGTCCAGAGCGTGTACGATGGGGTCGGGGTGGTTGTCGATGATTTCGTGAATCCAGGGAATGCACTTGTCGCCCATATCGACAATGGCCTTAAAATGGGCGTTCTCGAAGTACTGATCGCCACTGAGCGCCGTATCGCATTCCCAACGATACAGTTCGTCTTGGAACTTGCCGCGACCGTTTTTATACTCGGTCGTCATTTTGTCTAGGTATTGCATAACCAGACCGGGGTTCATTTTCCCCTCGCACGCTCTCATAACGACACAAAGAAGCTGTTTCTTGGCGGTGGCCTTTTCCTCGTCTGACCCGGTTGCCATCTTTTCAATCAGTTCGCGATGCGATGTCCACAGAACGTACATCTGCTTGCTCATATCCGGCATACCGTTCGTAAGACCGACCGTCTTGATGACGGTCTCTGCGGTCTTCCCGGTCTGCGAGATAAGCGTCGCGACCTTCTTGCCGATTTTCGCGTTGATGAGGTTGTCCTTTATCAAGTCGAAGACGTGGAGCATTTTCTGTATGCGTTCCTTGTACTCGGCCACGTCGGCCTTGAGAAGTTCGTTTTCTTTGGTCAGATCTGCTACGAGATTTTCCTGGATGTCGCTCATATTTCACCTTTTTATGATAAATATAGCAATTTCGACTTACAATTGCTATTTTTGGTGTAATACCAAATCCATGTCGGGCCGCTGTTCGATAAACTGCCTATGTTATGGATATATGCACGTTCGCCATCTGGAAGTTCAGGAACATCGAGGGATTCCTCCGTGGTTTCCGGGCTTTCGATGTCAGGACGAGCAAGTATCTCGACCCCGCGACCCTGTCCGTGGCGACCGTGCGCTACGACTACGTCGCCGAGAAGGCGACGATTGAGAAGCCCGGTGTCGCGACGATAACAGTTGGTTTCTCGGGACTGGTCGACAAGCTGAAGGAGCTCGGCATGTATGCGGAACTCCCGAAGGACAAGCGGCACAGTCTTGCGGGCCCGCAATAACCTGCCGGCGTGGCTGAGTGGTAAAGCAGCTGAATTGTAATCAGCCATTCGCGGGTTCGAATCCTGCCGCCGGCTCTATCAAGGAAGGAAAGACGCATGAAACAGAAACAGATGGAAGCTCGTCCGTCGGAGACGCCGGAACAGGCCGCCGCACGTGCGGCCAAACAGCTCAAGGCAGCGAGATCTTTCGCGAAGCGGAGCGGGATCGACCTGAGGAGGGTCGCGCTCGAGCGTCGGGCTAACCGGTTCGTCAAGGACGAGTACCTGTACGACTAGACGAGGGCGCCGGCGACGGCGCCTTTGCCGTATACGGCTCGTATTGCTATATTTGCGCATTATGTTATTGACACCATCCAAATCTGTAAACCATTGGGTCAAGTCGTTGACCATCGAGAAGCTGTTTGGCAGCCGTGACATCCATATTGAGTTTCTGGACAAGCCTTTCATTACGGGCCCGTCCGGCTTCGGCAAGAGTTCTGTGTTGAAGTTGCTCGAATTTGCGACAAATTCGTGTCGCGGTTTTATGGCGCCGTTCGTGTTTCGCCTGTATAATGGGTCGCTCCCCTATTTTGATAAAGTCGTTGTCGAAACATTTGGGGACTCGGTCACGTTTGAGGTCGACCGTGACGAAAGGATCCTTCGGGCCCGCGTTGAAAGCACTGGATATGTTCGCGGGGTCTCGTATACGGACTGTGGTTGCATTGGTAAGGACGAGAACCTGAATATTTTGGGTGACGAGTGCCATGTCAGTTTCCTGGATATTGGCGCGCGCCTTTTTGCCACCCTTGGTTCCGATAAGCGGGTCGAGTCCATTTTCGAGAAGACTCTGAAGAAGGCCGAAAGCTTTGTTGATTGGGACTTGGCGAACGCGATATACAACGTGCCGAATATGTGGGGGGATAAGACCAATCTGTGGGATTACGTGTGGCCGAGCGAGCATTGTAAAGTGGAGCCGTTGCTCCGCCGGCCCGAGTCCGATATATCGCTATCCGATATTTTGGGTACGGACAAGCCAAGCCGTTCTCAAATAGTCATGCTATGGCTATCGATGTTCATGTCCTGTCGGGATTCCATCCTTATAGTCGACGACATCGACGCGTTCATGCACTTGAACACGCAGAGGCAGTTCCCGAATCTGCTCCGTCTCGCGTATAGCAGGGGACTGCAGGTGATAGCGTCCACGAACAGCTTCCACCTGATGCCCGACGAGAATCTGGATTACTCTACCGACCTGTATGGGCTTACCGTAAATCCCGCCATAGCGTACGATTTCATCGAAACGTACAACATCGTCCCGCTGATACCTACCAAGCAGAAGATCGCCTCGCGCATCCTCTCGGCGAAACCTGGGGAGGTCATCCACGAGTGCGGTTTCCGCCTGGGCCGGTGCGTGGACCAGATGACGTACGTACTCCTGGGCGGACGCAAGTTGAAGCTGGACGGATACGATCAGGAAAGCATGGCCAGTCTGGCCGTGGCGGTCGAGGACACTATCGACTTCATCAACGACCCGAAGAACATGATAATCAAGGTATAAGATGGAAGACAAGTCCTGGAAGAACGAGATAGATATGCAATCCCGCGTTAAACCGGCAGGGCGCGACAGCGGAGACGGTTCCTTGGTGCCGTGGATTGCTTTGCTGGTCGTCGTAGTCGCAATCGTGCTGGCGCTGGTCCGGTGATAAACTTGCTGAAAACGAGTTTGGAAGAGTCATGGACAAGAAATCTGCTGTAATCGAGGCTATCGACAAGTCGAGCGCGTCTGATTCCCTGAAGGACGCTATGCGTTCTACCTTTGTAATCCTGCACGAGGCCGCCGGCGGCGAGGAGTACATCCCGGTCGAGGACGTCCCCCACTGGATGGCCGAGCGATTCGCCAACGGTACCTTCATCGACAACCTCGGGTACGACCCCGAGAAGACTCTCGAGGAGCTGAAGTCCATCGACAAGTTCATGACCGAGAACGGCTTTGCCAACTTGGTGCCTGCGGGCGAAAGCAACGAGTATTTCGACGGTACCGACGCGCTCGGCAACAAGGTCGACGACCTCACCCCTAGGGAGGACCGCTGTGTCGAGAAGATGTTCGCCGTCAAGGGGCCCTGGACTCCTCTCACCGAGACGTACAAGTCCGAAATTGAGGACGCCTTCTACAAGGAACCTGAGCCTGCTTCCAACGAACAGTTCGAGGAGATAACCGCTTTCCCGAGCTGGGATAGCAACAGATAACGTCATTTCTACAAATATTTACCAAGTTTAACCAGTTTTATACATTTTTCATGTAAAACTATTGAGTTCCGATAAAAATAAATGTAGATCGTTATAAACTTTTGGCGTATGCGAGTATGTGGAAGTCCTCGTATATAGGATAAACGGACTTTTCTATGCCCGGCGAATGCAGACTTCCACAATAAGCGTTCGCTGGGCATTTTAGTTTAGTATGGAACAACACTGTGGTAGACGGATAGAGCTACGGCTCACTAAGAAGCAAGAACGCCTGTGTAGGCAGTCTTGCGCCGTTGCTCGCCGTGCCTATAACTGGCAGTTAGCCATACAGAACGCCAATTACGAAGCAGCAAAGCAAGCCACGCCAGAAGGCTAGAAGGTCAAATGCAAGCTGGGTTCACCAATAGACTGGCATAAGGACTGGTGTATTTACAAGAAGCAACCGGGTAACGAGTGGATTACGAAGCTGTCCAAGTTCTGCGGTCAAGAGGCGTTAAGAGACCTTGGTGTTGCTTGGCAGAAGTTCTTTAAAGGATTGGGTAAGCATCCTCAATTCCACAAGTATGGTGTGAACGACTCGTTCCGTATGAGCGGCGGCGTATTTATTGGTTATGACTTCGTACAGTTGCCGATACTAGGTAAGGTGAAGCTGAAAGAGAAAGGCTATATCAAGATACCCGAAGACAAGGTTAAGGTTTCTATTGCGATGGCGACCGTGTCGAGGGAGGCCGACCGTTGGTTTGTGTCGTTCGCCTATGTCACTGATGTTATTCCAGCAAATGCCGATAAGGTGGTTATAACTGACGATGAATATGATATTGTCGGCGTAGACCTTGGAGTGAAAGACCTTGCAATTACCTCGTGCGGTGAAGTTATTGCAAACCCAGCAGCATACCGCAAACAGATGCAAAGACTACGCCGCTACCAGCGAGCCGTGTCTAGGAAGAAGAAAGGTTCCAAGAACCGCAAGAAGGCCGTCACAAGGTTGGCGAAATTGCATCGGCGGATTACCAATATACGCAATAACTCGGCGCACCAATGCACCACTTCGCTTACGCGAAAACTTGCACCGAAGGTGCTGGTTATCGAGACACTGAAACCGAAAAATATGGCTAGGAACCGCAAGCTGGCTAGTTCAATTATGGACGCCAACTTCGGTCGAATCCACGAGCAACTTGAGTATAAGTGCAAGTGGAACAATATCCAGTTAGTGAAGGCCCCGCAATTTTATCCATCGAGCCAGATTTGTTCGGAATGCGGTTGCTACCAAAAGACAGATTTAAAACTTACCGATCGTGAATGGACTTGTCCGCATTGCGGATGCCATCACGACCGCGATGTAAATGCGGCCAGAAACCTTCGGTTTTATGGCTTGTGGCTGTACGGCTTCGTTCAGTCCACTCCTACGGCGAGATACGCCGCTAACGCTTGCCCCGACGGTAAATACCGTCAGGAAGGTAATGGCTCCGAGCCATGCCCCAGAGATTTGAGGTTGCAGTTCTTTGAAACACAAGAACAGTGCAAGTCGCTGAAGCAAGAAATCACTAATACATATTTAATTGGTAGAAATGTGTAGAAATGATTTATCGGTATCCGATTACGGCCTAGCGAGCGTGAAGGCCGACCTCGAGGCGCTGGACAAGTTCATGACGGATAATGGATTCTGCGGCATCAACCTCGGAAACGGCGAGGAATATACGGCCACGCACCCGGCGTTCGGCCCTAACTTTCAGAACTGCGAGGACGTGGTCGGCGTGAAGGGGCAGTGGTCTTCCATTGTGGACCGCTACAAGGACGTCCTCGTCGAGCAGGCATAGCATATTCTAGTTGACGCCGTCGGTAGTCGTTGCTATATTTTACTCATCTACAATGAGGATTAAAATATGGCAAACACTATCAACGTCACGCATGTTGTCGGTATCCTGAACAACATCAGAGGCAATCTTTCATCCAATAACGTGTCGCCGGAATCGGTCATTGGCTATATCGACGGCGTAATTTCCGTCATCGGCCAGCCGGAGATTTCCTGCGAGAACCAAGACTGCCCGGACCGCTCGGCTTCCGTCGCGCAGGCGTCGGGCGTCCCGCTCGGCAACAAGGAGCTCAACGACATCGCCAAGAACCTGAAGGGCGCTTATGTTGGCACAGCTCCGACACAGTCCCCGCAGTTCAAGTCCGGCAAGAACTGGTGGGATAACGTCCACCAGCCCACCCCGGACGTACAGGGCGACAAGATCACGATGGCTGACCTCAAGAAGCCGGCACTTCCGCCGTTCCACGGCGCTGACTGCGGAGCATAATGGAACGGTCGGCTAAGATCAATGAAAAAGTAGAGACGGGTGCGGCTCCGCGCCCGTCTCTCTCCCGTCTGGACGACCCGAAGATCAGCTTCGGCGAGCTAAAGGCCATCTGGATGGAATCCATATCCCGAAAGGGCAAGTAGGGAGATCCCGTATATGTTGCTGAGATGGATTCAGCCTGTCATGTACGGGGTCTTTCTTTTTAACGCCTTCTGGCGAAGTATCCGCCGGATTTCCGGCGGTATTATCAAGTCCTGCGGGCCGGTCGACTCGACTAAAGTAGTGTACTTGGTGATGTCGGATTATATGCTCGATAAGCATATTTTCCTGCTAGACACGGCGACTTCGTGCGCAGACTGCTCAGACCTCCAATGGGTCGCCGATTTAATAAACTCTAACCTTCATTGGTATTTTGGCGAGGACTATGCTCGCTACAAGTTCAACGTGTACAAGTGGCATGATGTTTATTACGAAAGCTTGGACGACATGATAAAGCTGGCCTCGATCGACGAGCTTTTTTTACCGAGACATTTAAAGATTATGATTAAACTGGCGATGAAGACGCATTGCCCGAAGAGGTACATACCGACATGAGGAGGTGCTATGTTGGTTCCGAATGACATACTGAACGCCTCGCTGTTCGACTTACGACGGCGAATATCTGCGAAGGCGGGTTGCAAGACAATGGATGCTGTCGCGGCGGCCAATCGACTACGAAGTATGGTCGATAGGTTGCCCGGAAATCCGGAGGCCAAGCTGGCCAAGGTCCTAGAGATCACCGAACTTTCCGACGACGTATCGGCCGAAACCTTACTGGACATACTGATCGATAAGTGGTGGGGCATACTGAGGCCCTGCATACAGCATTACGACCGTGCCGAGCACGAGTCGCATCCCAGGTCTATACCCGTACGGCGCACAATCAAGAAGGCCGCCGTATATTACGCCACTTACGAAATACAGGACAGGCAGGAGTTCGACGACCTCGTCACTCGTTACGGCAAGCCGAACGGATATCCCGAAATCACGATAGGCGAGCAGGAGTACCCGAAGATAACGCTGACGGCGAAGACGCCGTTCGAGATCACGCTGGTCAACCGGCGCGTGAACGCGTACGCCGTTGATTCCAACGTCCTGGAAACGATTTAAACCAGTGAGGCTATATGAAAGAATACTCGTTCAAGATTAAGTTACCCTATGACGAGGGTTTAGGCAAGATGACCGAGGCCCGCGACATGAACAATTCCATCTTCCTGGCCGGCCCGTGCCCGCGCTTCGACTACCACGAGGACTGGCGGTACGCCGCCTTCGACATCCTCGAAGAGCTTGGCTTCAAGGGCACGGCTATCACCCCGACCAACGACAATTACAGCGAGATGGAACGACACCAGCCGGAGGCCCTGCGGGCGCAGACCCAGTGGGAACGCACGATGATGCACCTCTGCTCCGCTCTCGTTTTCTGGGTTCCTCGATGCGAGAAATGGCCGGCCTTCACGACGAACGTGGAGTTCGGCGAGTGGTACAAGAAGAGGGGAGTGTATTTCGGATTTCCCGATGATGCCATCCGCATGAAGTATATGTCGCTGAAGTTCGCTGAGCAGAAGAAGACTTGTTACAACGACTTGAAGAAGATGCTGTCCGACGTCGTGAGCGACCTTCGCGACGCGCCGGAACGACGTTGGTTCACTGCGGATACCCATTTTGGGCAGGAGCGGACTTTGCAGCTGTCCCATCGTCCTTTCGTTGACGTGACAGAGATGGACTTGCAGCTCATGTCCAACTGGAACAAGGTCGTCTGTCCGGACGACACTGTGTACCACGCCGGCGACTTTGCCGACTTCAGCGTGGATGGAGCCGATGCCGTACTGACCAATCTTAATTTCAAGAAGCTCGTCTGGGTGCTCGGCAACTACGACCGCAAGTACATGGACAAGGTGAACGCTATGGTGGACTCTTTCAACAGGGAATACGCGGGGCTGCGATCCATCGAGCTCTACGACCAGACACAGCCGGATGGCGCTTGCGAGGTTACTCTTTCTGACGTGGACGGCAACACGGGCAATTTCGTTATTATACACGAGCCGGTAGACTATCCCGCAAAAAACCTGAACGACGTGACGTACCTTTACGCCCACGTACACGGGATGTCGTTCTTCAAGCGCAACGGGTTTAACATCGGGACGGATTGTCACCAATACACGCCGATTTCCGAACACAGGGTGATGTGGTACAAGAACTCGATGCGGTGCATTGACCAGAACGTGTATTCCGATTTCATCGTTAAGGCGGCTCGCAAATGAAGATAGCAGGAATCGACCCTTCGATCAAGTCCAGCGGCATTGTCGTTATGGACTTGGACGACAACCTTGAAGTGAAGGACATTCAGTTCTACGGCTATACGACTATCAAAATGTATGCCGTGGACGAGGGGAATGTCCATATCGAGTACCTGTGCGCCGCTGACAAGTATTCGGCTCTCTGTATGCCCGAACGCCAGAGGCTGACCTACGACATCATATCGAAGCGTCTGGACGGAGTCGCGTTCTTGGGTATGGAAGACTATGCTACCTCCAAGGCCCACACCGGAAGCGGAAGCATCTTGCAGATAGCGGAGTTCTGTGGCGGAATCCGTTATCTGGCCTATACGAAGGATATGGGAATCATCAACTTCGGTATCGGCCAGATCAAGCGGTTCGCTACCGGTGACGGCGACGCCGACAAGATTTCGATGTGCCTGTCGTTCAAGTCGGAATACCCTGGCCTTTACCCGGCCGAGATCTTCGAGAAGCTTAAACAGTTCGAGTCGCCCCACAATGACCTCTGTGACGCATTCTGGATGTGCGAGATACTTCGGGAGCTGATGGTACTGGAGAAGTTCGGCGAGGACAGGCTTGACCCGGCGAAGGTCGCCTTGTTGACCACTACAAAGACGCGGGGGGCCATATCGCTGGCCGAGTCCCCTATGATGAAGATAGGGGTGGAGTACGAAAGCGTGAAGAAGAAAAAGAAGGCCAAGAAGAAGGAACTGCTCCGCAGGAAGGAGGAGCGGGCCCGAGAGCGCGAAGAGAGGAAAAAGGCGAAACTTGGCATAAAACCAGCATAAAATGCTATATTTGATGCCAAAGGAGATCTTTTAATGAGTATCGAGAAAGAAGAGATTGAAGCCGGCCTCGGCGAACTTGCGAACACGCAGAACTTTGTCGCCGACCTGAACATGGAAATGAAAATGGCCACATCGGCCTGCCACGAGTTCCTGGACGGAATGAAGAACGGGAAGCGTCCCGTTGTCAAGGCGGGTGACGACTTGTCCGTCGGGTCCGACCAGTCGGCACCCCGTAAGCCGCTCGTGGTGAACCTCTTTGCCGGCCCTGGGTCGGGAAAGAGCACGGGCGCAGCTTTCCTTTTCGCCTACCTGAAGCTGGCGGGGGTCAATGCCGAGCTGGTGACAGAGTTCGCCAAGGAACTTGCGTGGGAGGGGGACAAGGAGTTCATGGCCAACAACCAGGTCTACATCACGGGCCAGCAGGTACGCCGTATGAACCGGCTCGTCGGGAAAGTCGACGTGATCATTACCGATTCGCCGATTGAACTGGGCGCCCTGTACACCGAGGAGGAAACCCTGAAGGCGCTTTGCGCCATCGAGGGGAAGAAGTTCGACAACCGTATCGACTTCTTCGTACGCCGCACGAAGGCCTACAACCCGAGCGGTCGTAACCAGACCTTCCAGGAGGCTGTGGAGATCGACAGGCGCATACTCGCCATTAACCCGAGCATGACCGTCGTGGATGGTAACCTCGAGGGTTATTTCAAGGCTCTCCTGCTCGTACTCGACCGGCTCGGCATCCAGGTGGATGAATGCCAGTATAGTCAACTACGCACACCCTTTAGGGTGTGAGCTTGTAGTTGCGAATGTTTGAATAAGTTGCAACCACGATTGGCCGGTTGACATCGGCCTGCCCGAAAATACCATAGAGCCGTAAGTCGGCTTGACTACGATTGAATCGGGGCGGTGACGGAGGACTATGTTACACGCGCCGTTACCGTCGGCATCAAGTAACTCTCCGTCAGAAGTGAAATAACGAGTACCCAACCGTTTACCTTCTGGTAAGCCTCGGTAGTCGAGACGGGATGTGTAGGCTGGTTCAACTGTTACCACTTCCTTCCCTAGAAGTGGTGCCTTGTACTCTAGCGTAGTCTGGATTTCCTTCAGAGGAATCTGCCCAAACCGGTTATTATGCTTCTTTCTTTTGACTTCCGTGTTCTTGCCATCTACCTTGATGGTCTTCGTGGAAGTTGATTTCTTAATCTTGCTTAAATCTTCTAGTACATAGGTGGTATAGTCCTTTGCAAGAAGCCAGTTCACTACCCTATGGACTTCGTTCTTCGAACGATTTCGTTCAGTCTTTGACGTTTTCTTCAAATGACGCTTAGCAGACTTGGTATTCTTTGACTTTAAACAACGGCGTAGATAGCGGAGCTTTCTTCTTTCTCGGTTAAAATCACGGTTAATCCACCCGGTCCCATCGGAACAGGTCACAATACGGCGAATCCCTCGGTCTACGCCGAGAGCTTCGCCTTCGGTGTGCTCAAGTTCCGGAACATCGAACTGTATCGTTAAGAAGAACCGACCGTTTCGATAGAATACATTGCAGTTCTGCGGCTTGTATAGCTCAAATAATTTGCTCAGTTGCTTGTATGAATCGAAGGTACAGCGGACTCGTTTGAATCCGGGTATTGTCAAGTCAACCGAGCTGCTAGTTAAATTACTGTACAATCGTTTATCGAGAACCATAGACAAGGTCTTCTTTGTCGGTGCCTCGAATTTATCTTTTTCGTTCGCTATACAAGCAGTCCAGTTACCTACGACTTCAAGGATAGCCTTCAGGACCATCTGGCTACTTAATAACGGAAATCTCTCCCTCAGTTCCTTGTAGTATTCCGACTGTACATCGTATCGACTTAATCTATGGTGCTTAAAATCTATTCGGTCGAATATCTGGCTAAGATAGTTATAGCAATTCTTCTCAGACTCGAGAACTTCCTTGTATATCGATTCAGTTTCCGTATTAGGAAATTTGAGAACTGCGTTATAACTAATCACCATGAAACGAGCAATGCCCCGTAGACACTTATTTTGGCGTTCAGCATCTACAGGGCATCTAAAATCCTATCCTATACCGAAAGAACGCCAATAATTCCGATATATAAAAAGTTTATACATTCTTAAAAAGATTTTGCTATATTTTCAACTGACTTGCGGCCATTCCTATGCCACCCTAAAGGGTTCCCGACCGCTACTCGCGGTCGATGGCATCTTCTTGGCCGCTTGTCTTGTGATATAATTTCGAAGAAATTCATAAATACGGAGGCCGAATGATGTCTATCGCAGAAGAATTGGCAAAGATTACCGACGAGGCCCGCGCCTGCACGAGCGTCGACCGTCGGTTCAACGACATCGTCAAGATGGCACGGGATGCTGCCGGTCGGGAACAGGGGGAAGTGGTCCTCTCGAAGTTCACGCTGTACGGCCTCACCCATCCGGGTGAGTTGGCTTTCGGCAACCAGGCGGCGGTCGCGGGGGAAAATTCCGAAGCAATAGCCAAGTCGCTGCTCGCCGACCAGGACGCGGTGTTTGAACGCCTCAGGAAGGCGGGGTTCGAGGTTGTCGAGCGTCCGCTCAAATTGCCGGCCATGATGGACCCGACGCTGACAAAGGAACAGATTGAGCGCATCGAGACGTTCAAGCGTTGCTACGAGTGCGAAGTAGTAGTTTCTTGGGAGTCGCTGACCAAGGTCAGGGCCGCCGGCGAACAGGTTCCGCAGGCAAATGGATAGCTAGTTGGGCGTCGGATTCTTGATAGCGTACATCGTATCTGCCGTGGCCGGACTGGTCACGGCATTTTCTAGGTTGTCTACTGGCCTAATCTTGGATATGGTGTTCGACGACGCCTTCTACGTGACTATTATCATGGATGGTATATGCGAGCCCAAACGTAGGGTGTATGTGCTCAAGGGGACCAAGTCGTTTCGAAATACGGAGCGATATGCACGATTTGTCAGGAAGACCAAACTGCTGTATTTTCGTTTGGCACCCAAGCGCATAAAAAATACGCGGAACAACATGATATATGTATGCACCGGAGTCACCCTCATGAAGCCGCCTGAGATAAAAAAGGTATTCCATGTAGACCCAGAGTGTTGCGAAATATTCAAGTTGCCTTTTTATGACGATGTGTCGATGAATATATGGAACACGTTGCTATGGAGCGAATGATAAAATTGTTGTGGACTATGGTGCGACTTGCCTTTATTTCGGTTGCCGTCCGTGGGGCGGTACGGAGGGTCGGTTCATATTTCGAGCGCGAGAAAAAGTGGGCCGGCGTATTCGATTCCGTATTTGGCGACTGGTATGTAACTATGTATTATCGTGGGACAAGGTTTGTATTGGTCGAACCTGTGTACAGGCCGTCGGCTACGAAGTCACGCAGTCTGGCCGAGAAGCTCAATGAGCTCGCGAAAGATTATGGCTTGTCCGGTGAACTACGGTTTGACAGCGAGATTCTCTATCTCCCGAGAAACAAGATATATGCGAGTCAAATATGCGATATAAGCAAGTCGTTCCCGATTAGATTCGAATACCGGGTAATAGAGATCTTAGGCAATGCACAACCCTGGTCAGGAAAAAAGATTGCCTTGCCATATTCCTTCGAGGTAATCGGCCATGGTTAACCGAGATATACGGGCAGTCCAGCGAACATGTTAACGAAAAATTACATAAGTGCGTTGTATTCCGGCAAATAATTGTCTATATTTTCTGTCGTGCCGCAAATAAGGCATGCTGAGTCGGTTCCCCCGCTGAAGGATATACTAGTTTGTTCGGATGTAGGGCCCCTAGACGATGGTACCGACCGGATGGCCGATGGCGAGCAGTTCTGGTGAAACGTGACTGCTGCCCGATGTTGGAATGCGGCTGGCGTAGGCTTAGGCCTGCGCCGGCCCTGGCTCAGGGCGGCGGTGGGGGCGCGAGCCCATTCGTAACACGTAAGTCTGGACCGCAAAGCTGCTGGGCGAGCCCACCCCTGGTTAATGGCAAGCCCGTTAGGTCTGATGGTGTGTAACCTAGGGTCGACTTGCGACCGAAGGCGCTTGATCGGCGCTTAGGTTGGACTTGGCGTGTCTCATTAGCGGCACTTGCTATAAGGACACACAATGACGAACAGTACCGGCTTCGGCAGTGAAGGCGACGCATACCGATATACCAAGAAGGTATTGATGGGCCTTCCCAACGTCTCCCTGATACGGGAAATTTACGAGGACGTCGCCGATCAGCGATACAACAAGGCGCTTGCTGAATCAATCGACAAGGACAACCCACCGAAGAAACTATCGTGGACTCGCGAGGCCTACATGGACCTCCGCCGTACCTTCTTCAGGGACGGCCAGTGCAAGATCAGGTTCGCTCCGGGAGTTGCCCGAATCGCCTTCGGCGAACTCCGTCTGGGGACCGGCGACGAGCAGCCCGTACAGATAACGGCCTTGCACGATATGGTCCGCATCGTGTCCATAGCGCACGCCGGCGAGTATACCAGATATCTGACGGACAAGGACGGCAGGACGATGACCTTCTCCACGCTCACGGCGATGTACGGAGTCGTGGCCGCTGCGAACTGGTCTTCCATGAAGCGCAAGCTGCGCAGGATGAAGTACGGCCCGCGCAGCTACAGGATCATCGAGCTCGACTCGTTCGAGACCGCCTCCAAGTACTACCAGTATACGGAAAAGCACTCGTGGTGCCACTTCAAGTATCCCGACATGTTCGAGCGGTACAGCATGGTCAAGTCTAGCGAGGTGGTCAACGGCATGCCGTCCGGCTCGCAGAACTTGGTCCGTCTGTATCTCGCCGTGCTTCCCGGCTTCGAGGACATGGACGAGTCCGACGAGCTGTTCGGCGAGTCGATGCTCGGCATAGACATCGGTCCGGGAGGTCGCCTTATCCACGTCAACAACCGCTGGAACCATGACCACGACAACGTGGACGAGCGAAAGGGTGACAACAAGTACAACGAGATTGAGCTGTCCATGCTTCTCGGTGGCCCGTACTTCGAGATTTGCCCCCCGTTTACCGTGTCGGATGAGCGTAGGCACCTGAAAAGCATGGCCGACGCCATCAACAAGGGAAACCGGCCATATTACCGGAAGTATGACAGCCTGATGAGGCGTCTCCGCATGTCGTCCGGCAGGATCTCCGATTACAGGAGGGTCGTCGACGAAAGGGACGGGTCCGCCTACGAGACGAAGCGGTACGGCGGGGTCTCCGTGCTGAAGTCGCCGTTGCACTATGTGCCCGACGGCTACAAGAAGGTGTTCATACCGCACGACTTCAAGGAGCGCATCCCCGTCGACAAGAAGGAGAGCAGGGTGTACGTGCTTTCCGTCAGGTGTACGTTCGACGGCGAGCTATATCTTGTCTGGGTTCCCGACGCGAATCCGGCATTCGAGAATTTGGGAAAAACGTCCAATGCGTCGGATGAAGATGACAAGGTGACGCATTTTCCCGTCAAGTGCCAGTTGAACGAGGATGCGGTCGTCACTGTGTGGCCGAAAAGTACGAACCGGGTCATTATGCGTTCCACTAACGGCACGTACTATGCGGCCCGGCGCGTTTTGGGTGTTTTCCTTCCGGTTATCTTGGTCAACGGCCTGTACGTGTCGCTACACCCGTCGTATGATTCCATAGTAGCTGAGACAGCCTCGTTCGTGAAGTTCATACGTAGTCCGGACGACGACCCTAGCAAGCCGTTCGACAATTGCGGCTATATGCGGACCTACGATAACCACTATATGCGGAATTTCTCAAACGAGCGTGAGAACCTGTTGCGGTATGTATACAAGTACGGCGGTTCTTGGAGGATGGCGTTTGACTCGAGCACGATGATGCCCAAGATTATTGAGCTGGCCGAGGCGGAGTTCCGCCGTCCGGTCGACGCAAGGCACGTATATGAATTGATTGACGGGATGCTGCTATCCTCGGTGTTCTATGTAGACGCCGAGGACGGGTCGACTACCACGACTACTTCCTACATCGTGCAGGACTTTGACAACGAGGACACTCAATTGATTGACCCCGCCCCGCCTACCAACAATATCTCATATACTGATAGCGATTGCATAGTCCACAACGATCGCATAGTCCACATGATTGAGGATTGCAATGTTAACCGGCGGAACAATGTTCGGTACTCGTCACCGTATTCATCAAAAGAGAGACATATTCCCGACCCCAACGTACTGTACCCGAACACCGAGGCGCTGTCGACAATACACGTGGACAATACCGACGCAGTTGTCCCCTTCAAGTTGGATACGACCGAGCCGATGGGACATCCGGAGAACGGATTGGTCGTGTTTCCCAGTGCGGGTCCGTTTGCCGGGTATTTAACCAATGTTATATATGTCCCGTCCGACACGCCGATTACGCAAATCGAGCTCGACCTAGTGACCGCATCGCATGAGTCGAACATTGTAGTCGAGTACGGCGACGGGGGGAAGGACGACCTGTGGTTCTATCCGAGGAATGCCAAGGAAAAGCTCGAGAACAAAAAATTCAGGTTCATCGAGCCCGAGGAGGTATACTCCCTGCTAGGTGCTCTCGGCTTTGTAAAGGACATGAACCTTCTTAATCCGTCGACCAAGTCGACCAAGTACATAATGTCGGGCAACGCACGGGCCGAAGACAGCCAAGTCCGCCTATATGCGAACCGTCACAAGAATCGTGCGAAAGGCTCGCGTATCGGCGGCGGGATGCAAATGCCTGTGAAGGCGCAACCCGAACTGGCCTATCCGCTTGTGACCTGGTTCGGGGGCGAGCCGATGGGGATTGGCGCCAACTTCGTGGTGTCCAACTTCCAGTGCAGGGACATCGCCGGCGTCAAGTACGACGAATTCGAGAAGAAGTTCGCAATTTCCAAATATTCCGTCAGGGACGCGACCCGGAAACTCGGACTGCGGTTCGGATATATAGGGGAATGTTCCACCCCCAATTTCTCGCTTGCCATGGATAAGGACGGGAACATAGAACTGGACTATGTTTCCAGGGGCAGTCTATCATTCATGCGTTATTTTGTTTCTGAGTTTAACGGCGAGGAACTCAAAGATCCCGACTCTCTCGGCCCAGTCACGTACTTTTGCCCTTATATGGTACGCCGTCCGTATGGCGAGAAAGTCCTGCGGATGCTTCGGAATAGGGATGCCGTGCGGATGCTTCAGGACGCCAACGTCATTTCCAATTGCGTAGATGCTGAGACGGAGACGGAACCGGCCGATGGTTGACATGCCGACGGATCACGCCGTCGGTCTCCCACATTTTCATCTGTCCAGCGTAGTCGGCTCCGTTCTTCTTAATCCATTCGAGACATCTGTCGTATTCACTGCTTATCAGCGGTCGGTACATGTCCTTGCCGTAGACATTCCATGCCTCGCCTTCTTTGTCGACGACGAAGCAACCGCTAGGCTGTCTCCGGTCGAATATGACCTGGTTTTCCTCGTCGCCGTAATGGTAGAACTCGTTTCCCGTGCCGACGAACACGACGCTCGCTTTACCGTACTTCAGTCCGTCTCGGTAGGACGGCGATGGGGCGTCGTCTATGGGGAAGGCGAACAGGTAGTCGCCAAATTCTTTTCCCTGGGTGGACCCGGCGTTGCTGTAGGCCAGCTGCCCGACATCGTTGCCCGTCGCTCCATATGTCCCACGCGTGGTCGGTGTTGTGTACTAGCCACTGGTTCACGACTGTGTTGTTGAACGTCATCGCGGAGTAGTCGCTGTTTTGGTATTCGTCGGAATTCCGGATGTGTTCAACGGCGTATTGAGGTACTGCTTCAAGTATGCGGTAAGTGTCGTTCTCGTCGAGGTCCCAGTAGTCGCATTCCTCGAGTTGCTTCAGTTCCTCGGGAGGTATGCCGGTATCTGGGTCGTCCGGGTCGATTGCACTTGCGATGTCCTTCAACATGAACTGGTTATCCAATACGGTATGTACCGGTCCCCAGGTTCCGTCATTATTTCGCTTGTGCCATTCTTTGTTGAACTTAGGTGTGTATTCGCAGTCCTTCACGGTCTTGTACGCCCGGCGGAGGTACAGCGTCGGCTCGGTCACCGACTCGTACAGGGAGAGGCACGCATCGCGGACGCTCTCGGATGCCTTGCACGACTGAATCCACTTGGAAAACTCGTTTGCCATATCGGTCCTAATGAAGTTCGAGGGTGACGTCGTAGCGACTGAACGGGTCTTCCACCGTTCCGGCCGCGTTACAGCAGATCCTGCCGGAGATCTTCTTATTGTCGGGCGTGGTTATGTCTACCGAGTATTCCTTCCACTTGGCCGTGTTGTCTCGGTTTTGCCTGTAGCCGCCGTTGGGAGAACCGATGCTGTACTGCAGTGTCGGGCAGGCCTTGTTCCAGGCATCCTTGATGTCCCAGACCGCCTGCCAGTTGCTGTCGCTGTGGAGTTTTTTCGTGATGGGTTCTATCGCCTTGTACAGCATCTTGATGTAGGTCTGCTTGCTGTGTACTTTTTCCGGGACGGCCTGTCCCTGCTGTGCGGGCTGTCCATCCTTCGCGGACAGGAAGTCGAGCACTTCGGAAATCTTGACCCCCTCGAACGGGAGGTATGAGTTGTACGGGTCATCCTTGCGGTCGATCAGGTTGTAGTAGTTGAGAAGGAGCGAGTGGAGGAGTTCCTTGTCGTACCCCGCGTAGAACGCGTTCATGAAGTCGCACGGGCACAGCCAGAAGTCCGGCACGTACTTGAGCATCAGGCGAAGGGCCTGCTGGCAGTCGGTCTCGCCGACGACGCGTCTCCAGTCCTGGATGAACTCGCGTTCGTAGTCCGCTTCGAAGCTGTACTTGTAGGTTCCCTCGTGGTCTATGTCCTCTTCCCAGCCGCTTACAGCCCACGGGTTTTCGGGTGTCGGGGCGGTGCCGTCGTGGAGCGCCTTGAGCATGGCGACGTTGTTCGTGAGGATGGCGTAGCCGATGGGGTCCTTCTCTTTGGCATAGAAGCCGTCGGCGCTTCCCTCGTGGAGGAGGATGTCTCCATTGCCGTAGTCGGCCTGCCAGTTTTCGGTCGTGGCCGGTGTCTGGGCGTCCTGCGCCTCGTTCAACATCCTGAAGCCTTCCCGCAGGTACGTGGCGACCTGTGGGCAGCCGAACTTCTTGCATACGGAGTCCATGTAGCTCTCGAGCTGGGCTTCGGGGGTCTCCTCACCGAACAGGGCGTCGATGCGGCTCGACGGCGGGTCGCCGGGGTCGTAGCCGAATGTTTCCTCGAACTCCTGTCTGGTGTAAGGGACGTGCTCGTCTGGACAGCGCTCGCTGGCGAGTTCCTTGACAAATTCGTAGGATTTCTGGTATGCGGCGTCCGGCCCGTAAGATCGGGCGAAGTCGTCGTTGAAGTTTGCCAATAAGGCCTTTTCGATATTCATAGCGGTGGATCCTCGTAATCCCCCGTAGTTTATATTTTCCGGGAATTGCTATATTTCGGATATGATAAAGCATGTGTTGCCAGCCGTGTCCATCGTGTTTAACGTCGTCTTCGGCGTCGTCGAGGGATATGACATCTATTCCAGGCACGCGGAGAAGGGGGAGCGCGGGTCGGTGCGGGTCAACTATTACCCGGTGCCCCAGGAACCTGAACGCGCCCCGGCGAGGGAACTTCCCGAGGAGCCCGAATACAGGAAGCCGGTTCCTACGGAGCCCGTCGCTCGTCAGCTGCGGTACAGGGAATCCAATCCAACGGTATACGTCATCGAAGGGAGAGAGAAAAAGCTCACCAAGACGGCGTCCGTGGCCATGGCCAAGCCAACGCTGCCCGGCGTCCGTGGCGTGTGCCCCGAACAGGACAGCTCCGGGATGTACATCGAGGCGGACGACCCGGACCTCCCGAAGCCGTGGCTTCCCTGGTGCATCCCCGTGGACGACCCGCGTGGAGGGAAGACGTGCCGCACAATAGGCAACACCGCGCACATCTGCGACCGTGCCGGCAGGGTAGGGCGCAATTATTCGAAGTGTTGCAACCTGCGCGTGTTGAGCGTCGACCGAAACAAGGTGGTGCTGATGGACAGCTCCACGTTCGACGTGTCCCAGTATGCCGTGTACATAGATGACAGGCTCATCTATAGTAACTGAAGGAGCGACGTTATGGGTTGTGATAAAAATGGCGAGAAGTCGATAGTCCAGTCGATACTCGAAACGTCTAAAAAGATTGCGATGGATATACAGGGTGGACGCCCCGAGTATGTCATCTGTACAGACAAAGTCAAGGAGTTTCTAGAACGCGATTACGACTTGGTACCCGTGATCGACAACGATGGATTGCCGTTGCTTAACGCCTACACGATTCATCCGAAAGGGGAAAACGATGGACCTGCATTTGCCGGCGACAAGAAATAACATCAGGGCGTACCTAGTTGAAAGGCTGTGGAAGGATGGGCTCGACGTCACAGCGGTCAACAAGGACAACGACATCACCATATCCGACGCGGAGACCGACGAGGTCATCCAGAAGGTCGGGTTCCAGCTTTGCAAGCCCGCCGACATATCGTTCGGCAAGGTGGATCTCGACTTCATCCTGAAGACCGCCAAGCTGCCTATGGTGACGGAATCCGGGATGAGCCTGTACGAGTGGCTCGCCAACGCTGACGGCGCCTTGTCCGCCTTCGTCGATTTCCTTCGTGCCCAGAAGGAAGAGAAGAAGCGGGTCCGTGCTCCGGACCTGACGGAGTTCGACTCTAGGATAGAGTACCACCGGTCCCAGATCGCCATACACGAGGCAGCGATTGCGGAGCTTACCGCCGAGCGCAAGAAGGCAGAAGCTGCCATCGCCGAAATCAAGGAGGCCGATTTCTTCAGCATGACAAAGGAAGAACTCGACAATCTTGTCGTGGAGTATTCCATACGCGGGGAGGAGGCGAGACTGTTCGCCGACCCCCGTTTCAACAAGGCCAAGCGTCGTGCCGACATGAAGGCGATAGCCGACCTGGTTTGTAACAAATAGGAAAAAACTATGAAAACATTGAGATATCCGAATACTTTACTGGACTTGATCGACAAGATTGGCCATGGAGCCTTCTATGATTATGTCAGTGACCGCTACTCTACGTTGTCGGTTATTATCAAAAACGACAGCAAGATTATGCTAGATGCCGACCTCATAAAATATTCTAAGGATGTGGCGAAAAAAGCCGCGTTCTACCAGAAACTAGCAGCCAAATACGAGAATGACTTAGATCAGACGCAGGACGAAATCAAGCGGATAATAGAGCAGTTGCTGCTGGGCAAGATGATTTCATATACGATATTTTATTACAGATGCGAAGCGGAACGGTTTCTTCGAGTCAATTCGGTCGAATGGACCAGCAAGTACACGTTGCTGTTGAAGGGTACTACTTACGAAAATGGGGCGCAAGTACCCGGAACCTACACGCTGACAATTTTCGACCATGATGATTTGCCGCACCGGCTCCCGTCTCCGGGTAAGCATTACAAGAACAAGCTTGCCAGACTTTACCTAGTTGGCGATGACGAGACTATTGTCCCTGCTTCTGCTGAAGTGCTGGCCGGTGAAATTCCGTATGAAAACCCGACCGACAGCCTTGTCCGTAAGTTCCCGCAAATATAGGAGGCCGTTATGAAGCATTTCCTGAAGAAGGTATGGGAGACCATCCGTGATGAACAAAAGCTGAAAAATTCGTCCCAACCGAATAAGGAGGCTGACAATGCCAAAGCTGATGATTAACGGACAGAAGGCAAGTCGCAGTCTGAAGCGCAAGTGGACGATTCACCAGCTGACGCGTAAGTGGACAATCGAGGACTGGCTATACCGGCTTCAGCTAATCCAGTACAAGCTCACGGAACGCAAGGGAATCTCTTATTACGGCAAGGAATGCGTCGAGGTGACGTTCCGCCGTTTCTACTATCACGGATTCCTCATCGCCGAGTTCGCCGTCTGGAACGAGGAGAACGTGATGCTGACGAAGCTTAACCGTGTTCGCTGTACGTTCAGCTGGTGCAAGGATCCGACCAACAACGGATTCCCGTGCATAGGCATCTATGGCCAGCAAATTCTGGACTTGACCTACTGGCATGAAATGGATCTGATGTTTGGTTGCGATAAACAGGCGAACTTCCCTCAGCATTGGAAGAAGGGAACCCTCGGCTGGCTCCTTATTCGTACAAACGGTGCTGTAGACAAGTTCATCCACACGGTTCACCAGTCCATGATGCTTGCCGAGTTCCACGACTTCGACACGAAGAAGCATTCGTACACTGCGGATCTTTACTGGAGCGGCTGGAAGATTCTCCGTGACGCGATCAAGCGCCCGGTATGGGCTAACCACGTGATTCGCCGCATGGAGAAGACCAGCTTGAAGGACAAATTCTACAAGCACTACTATGCATGGCACGACCGTTATGCCGTGTCCGCGACGATGAAGTTCGAGGGCGACCCGGATTTCGATGCGCTGGTCAATATGGATGAGGCTGCGGTTCCGTTCATCTACAATATCATCAAGGATCATCCAGATTCTATCGTTAGGGTCTTGGACGTTATCTACAAGAACACTATGAAGTACGAAGGTATGGTTTCGCTGAAGGACATATGCTACGCGTGGGTGAACGCGCTGCCGCTATGTAGCAACGTGATTCCTAGAACAGAAAAGCCAGCTTAGTCCGTAAGTTCCCGCAAATATAGGAGGCCGTTATGAAGCATTTTCTGAAGAAGGTATGGGCGTGGGTAATATCCATCATCCTTGTTCCAGTGATTATCTTGTTTTGTGTGGCTAGGGGCGTGTCCTCGGTGTGCCGCTCGATATCCGAATTTGCCCTGTGCGAACTCGCCCCGCCGCTGGAACCGAACGAGTCATGTTCCAACTGGCTCTCTCATCTATACGACACAATGCTCGATGAGGATTGATATGAAGACCTACAGAAATACTGACTTGATCAAGGGAGCTGCCTATACCAGCAAGATTCCATCCGATGATATGGTGAAGCTTGAAAAGAACTTCACGATAGATTCCATCGATGCCGATGGGGCAATCGGGACGATCCATTTCGTTGGCACCGTTGACGGCGCTCCGGCCACGGTCGACGCGGTCGTGAATAAGTCAAAGAAGGTACGTCGCGCAGTTTATACGGCTAAGGTTGGCGAACATACATTTAAATGTATGGAATCTATGTACTTCTTAAATGACTTCGAAGAACTGCAGATATGGATGCACAGCATCAACAAGCTAGACACGGACGAGGCCCGCGACGGAACGCTTCCGCTCCGTATGGAGGAATGGAAGAAAGTCCATGCCGGTGTACTAGACAAGCTGGCTGAAGACTTCGACTTGGCCTCGGTTGGCGAAGCCCAGTATGCGTATGGGTGTGTCCAAATGCCCCATTATCGTTTTCATTGGAATGGGTTCTCGTGGTTTTATATTAGGGGTATCGAATTGCTTGAATATGATGACAAGCTGGGTGATTTTCGACGCCATAATCGTGCGTACAGATTTTGCATCTATATATCGCTTTCCTATGACGCTAAGCGTATCAAGATGTGGTACGACGTCGATAAAGATTCTGATGGGCCGTATTTCCTCAATGTGGTGCAGGCAATTCTTCCATCCGGAACCTATAAAGACGAAGAATGGTCGGTCGAAGGCGAATACGACGCAATGCTTGAAGTCTACAAGGCTATACCCAAGCGCTTACGTGCCTTTTACGACAATATCGCAAAGGAACATAAGTGTACCCGTGATTGGACAAAAGCAACGTCTTGGAACGATGACGGACCGGAATACCCAGAAGGTTCCCCCGAGCGCACAATCGTGGACGATGCGCTCGGAAAGGCGAGGGCGGAGGTTGCGGCTGTCAAAATCCAGTCGGTACGCGACGCAGTATTCAGTGATATAGGCGTGGACATTTTCGAATGTTTTCCGGGAAGCCATGTCGAATGCGCCGACTGCACATTCATGGACAAGGTGGTCGTTCATATCCCGTATATGTTCCCGAAAATACGCGGTACAAAACTCACTATGGTTAAGAAGGACCTTGCTGTCCTGATTCAGGTGGAAGACTATGATATGTACCGAGAATATCATCTTTCATACAGGGCACCGTTTAGGTTTGCCACGTTGCGGGGGATGTGTGACACGTTCGACGCGGCCAAAAAACGCGACAGCGAGCACGCCATGCAGATCAAGGCCGGCTTGCGTAAAGTCACAGACTATTTTTCGACAAGGTTCGCAAATGCGGCCAAGCCGACCACGTTCGCCGACGTGAAGGAATGTTTCGATATGGTTGATGAATTTCTTGCGTATCGTGGATTCAAGAAGCCGGAGGTGCAGTAGATGGCTACAACGATCGAACGGGAAATAAATGAAGGTTGCCGTGTTAAGGCTATAAGGGAATGGAACCGTATCCTCCAGAAGGTCAAACGGTTCAAGATGAAGCACGGGATAGAGAAACGGGTCTGGCTCTCTATGCGCCACAAGGACTGGGTCTACTTCAGCGAGACCATACCGGACTTGGTGAAAGCCTTCACAGACAATGTAGGCAACTTCATCGAAGAGACCGACGGGTCCGTGTTCGACGAAGGGTTCTACTCGATAACAGGGATGGCCAAGGAAATCGACACGATCGAGCGCGAGCTGATCCTGAAGACGGAAGGTCTTACAATCGACGAGGTGCTCCTGAGCAACGTCGACGTCGGAAGCGAGCTCCCGTATCCGAACAAGAGCTTGTCGACGCGATGGTACATGTACAACAGCGAGTGGATCCCGAGGACGAAGCGCGAGGCCAAGCTTTACCTTGCCAACCACCATGTCCCCCCGATGCTGACCAAGAAGTCCGCACTGCAGATCAACAAGATTTTGACCGAGGCCGGGTTTCCGGCCTGCAGGTTCTACCTATCGAACACCGGCCGGCATTGCTTCCTGCACAATAACTTAGGTTTCCGTACCTACCTACAGCAGAAGTTCCATTTGTCCGCCGACGGCAAGTCGACGGCGCGGTCGCCGGTCGCCATTGTCGAGGTGGCGGAAGGCCTAGATATATTGCCGGCCCGTGTGGTGGAAGGAATCAAAGACCTAATAGAGCGCGGCTTCCGGTTCAAGATGGAAGACACCAATGCGGGACGCTGGCTCAGGGATTTGATCAGGCCGAAGCGCCTGTCCTCCGTGGTGAAACCGTCCGGCGTTGGCCGGGCCGTGTCGACCGCGAGCGTCATGCTTATCATCGCTAACCGCCGTCTAAATCCGGACCAGCAGGCGTTCGTCAACGAATACTTTCCCGCGAAGTCGTCCAAGTACAGCCTGATTCGTACCGATATCAAGAAGGTCATCTGCTATATCCTCGACGGGAAAGGCGGTGTCGACGTCGTCACGCGTGGTACTTTAGATTAGCATTTTGCTATATTATGCGGTATGATTGATTTGAAGCCACAAAAAACAAAAGTATTCGTCTCCGGAAGCTCCCACATCAAGGAGCTTTCCGACGAGATGCTGAATTGCCTGAACGAGTTGATGGCCCGCAAGGTGACGATTCTCGTGGGCGACTGCTATGGCGTCGACTTGCTTGTGCAGAAATACCTTCGCGGGCTGGAATACAAGGACGTGGTCGTATACTGCTCGTCCATGACGCCGAGGAAGGGAAACTGCCTGTTCCCGACGGTGCGCTCCTTGTGGGAGCTCGCCAGGGGAAAGACGGGCGAGATGTTCTTCGAGGTGAAGGACGACGCCATGACGAAGGACTGCGACGAGGCCGTGGCTTTCTGGAACGGCGTCAGCTACGGAGTTAAGTGCAATATCGATCGGTGCCGCAAGTACGGCAAGCCTATAAGGATTTTTGTCAAGGCCGGCGCCGAATGTGTGCTGTCGTGGCCCAACGGCAAGACCGAAACCGTCCACATAAGCAAGGTGGCTATAGATACAAACGACCATACGGAATGCTTCCGGCTGGAGTGCGACGAGGGCAAGAATTACTTATCGTTCACGTCCGGGGTCAAGATGACGTTCGGCGAGACCGTGTATGACCTTACGCTCGCCAACTACCTTGAAATCAAGCAGTACGTGGCCGACAACGCATCGAAGACAAAGGAGATCGTATGATTAGGATTTTGATGCTCTTTATGTTGCTTGCTTTGACCGCATGTAACGAGAGTTCCGACGAGTTCCTAGAGTCGGGCGAAATTAAGATCCGACTGGTATGCGACCCGTATACGGGCGTCGCATATCTGAAACAGTATGTCGGCAATGGATATTACGTCTATACGGCGTATTACGGCACCGACAGGATTCCGTCGAAGTGTTCCGACTTTACCGGATATAGGCAGCAGGGTACGTTCAATGCGCCAATCGCGCCGAATTCCCCCGCAGGACAGACTACTCCGTACACGGGACAGCCGTTCGCTACGCAGACGCCGGTCAACGGCCTGCAGTAGCTACAGGCGGCTCGGGTAGTCGACGATAATCGGCGCGTCCGGCCTTGCCCGCTTTTCCCTGACTACATGGTCGGGCACGAACCCGAACCAGGTGAATACGATCGGTTCGGGCAGTCGGCCGGATTCCTCTATTTGTTTTTTAATCTCGGCTAAGTCGGCGCCGTGGTCGTGTGTCAACAAGTCCATTGTTGCTCCTATTGTGCGATGTCCGGAATCAGTTCCGGGTTGTTGAACGGCGCGTTTTCCAGCTTCTTGGCGAACCCGCGCAGCTTTTTCTTTACTTCCCGTTTCAACACCTTGCACGGCTCGAGCATCGGAGTGACCGGACGATTGCCGCCGCAGAGCGAATACGAGTGCCGGTTGTCTATTGTGGTCGCCTCGAGTATCACGTCGTAGGAACACCCGAACTTCTTTCCGTCCGAATTGTACCAAGGATTGAAGTCGACTGTAAGGTGGAATGTGTAGCCGTCGACGAATAAACATAGCCCGACAGCGTTGTCGCCGAACTTGCCAATCGATAGCTCGCATCCATTTTTCATCTTCAGGGCGGGTTTCTTTATCACATCGCTTGCCGTCTCCAGGACCATTTTCAAGATGAAAAAGTCCTGACCCAGCAAACCTGTCTTGTACTCCAGTCTGGATCCCGCACGAATCGGAATTTTCTTGTCGAACTCGGGCACTATTTCGTTGATGTAGCAGCTGAATTGGAAATTGTGGAAGGCGTTGAGCAGCGCCTCGTCCCATTCCATCATGTCCATCTTGTCCGCGCATTTCCGTCTATGGGCGAGGTTGTACTTGATGGAATCAGGCGATAGCATCGGAAACGACATGGGCGGTTCCGTATAGAAGAATTTCGCCATGATTTCGTCGGGCGAAATGCCGTGGTACCATTCGCTGGCGTCTAGTGTGTCGTGACGGCACAGGGCGTGGATGTCATGTTCGCTTAGTTTCCAGGTCCCGCGCAGGTCGCCTCGGGTCCAGGTCCAGTCGCCTTGTTTTGTGCTTTCTGTGATGGAATACATACTAATCCTTTAATAGTTCGTTCATGAAGCCGAGCGCAATTACTATCACGACGGCGAGTATCAAGAATGGCGCGATGTCTTGCGCCTTGTTGATGATGTCTTGGTCGGGCACGGCCTCCGTGGACACTTCGGCAAAGGTCTGGCTTGGCATGACGTAGATCGTGTCGTGCATCTGGAATTTGTATTGTGATGGCGAAGACATACTAAACCGCGTTTTCTAGCCAGGACTGCAGGTCCTCGATAAGTTCCTTTACGCCTTGCTCGTTCAGGTGCATCGCGTGGTCCAGAGACAAGTTCCCCTCCAGTCCGAGCCAGAGGCTCTTCTCCACGCAAGAGCTTTCTTGGATGATGCACGGGCGCCCCTTGGAATCCTTGAATTCCTTGTAGGTAAGGGCGTTGCGGACTTTTGGCAAGTTCTTCGATTTCATGAACACTTTATGCCTTGGCATCTTCATTCTCCTTTTCGGATTCGTTTGTGAGGTGCATTATCGCTTTGGTAATTTCGCCTTCCAGTACGGTTGTTTCCTTGACCTTGTAATACATCTCGTTGTTGGATTTATCGGCGGCTGATGCCCGACTGCATTTCACGATGACAATCCTCCATCCGTCCTGGAATATGAATAGTCTCTCGTAAGAAAATAGTATTCTACCGCACTTACTTACCATCGTGGCGGTGACCTTGACACCGTTGAACAGGGTATGCTCGACTATATTTGATTCACTGCCGTTGATGGATTCCTCGAGCTTGATGAAGTCGATGCGCTTGATGCACTCGACGCAGGGCAGGAGCGACCGTGCGTGATGGTGCCACATGATTACCCTGGACGCGAACGTGGTTCCGCCGTGTTTCGGCAACGCGAGCATCCTGTCCACGTAGGTCTTCATTTCGGCCAAGTCTTTGGTGAATTGCTCGTCCGATAGGATTCCTCGCCTTCCGCTCGGCAGTGTAGGGGCGTGGCTTCTCCGTGCTTTCTTGAATTTCTTGTAGACGGGCTTGACGTATGCCTCGATAAGCATTTCCATCGCCCGTTCCTTGGTGATGCCATTGGTCTCTATGAACGGGGCGTGAAGGTCCTTGTTCAGTGCGAGCGTGGTAATCCATTTGAACGTGGGCTCGGCGCCGTCGTCTTCCTCGAACGTCGCTATCTCGATTCCCCTGTACTGTATGTGGATATCGCTCCCCGGCCCGGTTGTGCGAAGACCGAGGTTGCTGGCCACGTGTTTCATTTTGTTGGCACTAAGGATCATGGTTAAGTTCCTATTGGTGATATATGTTGGATGGATAGGCGCCTAGATACTGGTTGATCTTGTTGAGGAGATTGTTGGCTACGACGTCGGGCGTCGAGTTCTGCTCGAACAGGCACAGGTATTCATCGGGCAGGCTTGCCGTCGACTCGTTTTCCCTTATTGCGTGTATGGAGGCGAATGCGTTGGCCGGTGTGTACCCGCCGGCTTTCTGTATTGCGCGTTGTACTTTCCTGAGTCCGGAGGTATCTCGTGTGTCGGATTTTGTAAGGTCGTCGACGTCCCTGGATGCGAGCAGTACGAACGTAAACTCTCTATTGTGTTTCAACCGATATTCGACATTCCACCCCAGCATCCTTTGAGTCTTCTCTCGCTCATATGCGTAATTATGGTATGTCATCGCCGGCTTGAACAACGGGACTTTGACCTGCCTTGGAGGGTCTTCCTCCTTGTCGGTCTCTTTGTCATCTGGGGTATCGTCGAGATTGATGTCGACCTTGATGTGCTTCGCCCCGTTATAGATGGCGTAGCACAGCCCGACCACGGCCGCGATGACGAGCGCGTTGAACGAACTGGTCTTGAACAGCTCGACGCCTTCTAGAACGAGTATTACTATGCTGACCACGGCTATTATCGAGTTCATGCTATCTACTTCGCCGTGGCTAAACAATTCCACTGAATCGTCTTCGTTCTTGCATAGTCACCGCCAGAAAACTTTTTGGAGTAGTCTGCCTCAAGAATCTTTCCCGCGTCCAGGCACAACTTTTCGCTGTCGAACTGAATGTCGAAATTTATTACGGACGGGCTGTCCGCCCACGGCGTGAAAAAAACAATCGTAAAAATAAGCTGCCACATAGATACCTCTTCGTCATGCCAAAATATAGCAAGCGGTTGCCCGACGGACAAGCACCTGCTATATTTGAGACGTTTGTATAGGAGTTTTCATAATATGGCTAGGCGTAAGTATCGATGGAAATGGCGACTCCGCATCAAAGTATTCGACGGCGAGACGTTCTATTCGCCCGAGTGCATCCCGAACAAGTGGTACAAGTGGTGGATGTTCTCCAGTTATATGTATCTCACCGAAGAGGACTATTGCAAGGACATCAAGAAGTATGGCGACGACATCAAGCACATGGCGCGTTCGATTGATGGGACTTCCGGTTCCCGACTGTGGTTCTATTCGGAATCGGACGCGTACCGCGCCGTACTCATGGTCGAGCAGTCGAACGCGGTCCGAATGTCGTTCAAGTATCTGAACCTTCCGGGCAATTAATCGGTTGGAAACTGCTACCATCGCACTTCCTAATGTACGAAAAATATCGCGGAAGGTATTGACAAGAGACTTCCATTTGCGTATATTTATGAAAAAGGAATGAAAAGATGGAAGAAAATAAACCCAATGAACCGGTATACGCCTTGATTGGTGAGCTCCGCCCCGAGGCGGACGACAAGCCGCTCGACCTTGATCTGCACGAGTTCGCCAGACAGATCAATGTCGGCAAATACAACGAGGGGTTGGCCATCCGCAAGGCGCTCGGAGAGCGCCTCTCCGACGCCACTTCGGTCAACCTCGTGAACTTGCCGGCACCCGACGAACCCGGCTATATCGGAATTACGCAGGAGCTGCTCCTCGGCATATTCGGCGGGCATTTCCGCCGTGGCCGCACCGTGAGGGGGCCGGAATGGCTCAGGCCCATAATCGATATAGTCCGCAGCACGGTTTCCTTTACAGCGCTGTCCCCCATCGGTTCGGGGGCGGTGGGATTGGACGGGCTGCTCGATGCGCTGACCAGCGTCGCCGGGAACCCGTTCAACGATTTCCCGCTATATCAGCCGTATGACCACTACAGGCCCGAGATCAAGATGCTCTCGATGATAGAGGCCACTCTCGACCTCGCCAAGGTCAAGTCGGTATACTATCTGGCACGTCGCCTTGTGTCTATGCTGGAGGAAAACCAGAACGTCTATCTCGGCATGGTTAGCGACGGGGTCGGGGCGATGAAGGGACGCTGGGCGAGAATCCGTTACTACAGGGGGATGACCGACAGGCATTGCCCGACCATCACCTACGGCAAGCGCACCGTGGTGGTGCTGATGGTATATTGCAAGATTGCCGGATCAGGCCCGTCGTGCGACCGCTTTGTCGAGCCCGACCCGTCCGTGCCGGTCTTCTATGTCGGCTACGACGCGACCGACACATCGAAGCGCGACATCATGATTTATCCGATTATCGGCGATACCACGCCGTTGCCGTGCAACCTGAAATACTACCAAATGGATAGTGGGCGGAGGTCCGACGGGTACGCCTTGCTGAAGGACGTCGGCAGCGTTCCGGGCGGTGTCGTCCACATGAAGAAAGAGGGACGCCTGATGCCGGTTCTGGACAAGAACGGCCTCCCGTCCGATTACACGATTCCGGACTAGTTCGACTTGTCCGGATTGCCCGTGCCCTTGTCCGGATTGAACCGGATGTCCGGTTCGTAGCCTGTCAGCCCGAGACCGGACTGCTTGACCATGGGGTCAGGATTGATTAAGAATGGAGGCTTCTTACCGAAATCGGAACATACTCCGTATGCGGTAACGATACCGTAGAGGGGGACGGGATCCGTGAGGTGCTTTTCCGGGCCGGGAGTATCGTCAATCGAGTCCCAGAGTTTCTGGAACGCGGATAGGTTGTCGACGGCGCCGAGGTCGAGCAGTTCCTTGAACTCCTTCGGCGTACAATCGATGTCTATGTCTTTATACTTGATCTTCATGCCGTAAATATAGCAATCGGCATAAACTACGGCTAGAATTTGGGAAATTGCCGATGAGCATCATAGTCGTGGGGGATAGTTCCAAGAGTTTCAGGCCCGAGGCGACGCGACGGCCGAGGACTCCGTTTCTTGTCGACAGGCGCCACGACGGGGACAACATAGACTTCTTCAACCCGTATTTCTGCGAGCTCACCGGCCTCTACTACATGTGGAAGCACGACGACGGCGACATAGTCGGTCTGGAGCACTACCGCCGATACCTGTCCGCCGACGGCCGGAACCCTATCGGCGAGCCGGAAATCCTCCGGAGGCTGTCCAAGGCGGACGCCATATGTTCCGTAGTGAACTACGGGAGCCGGCCGATAAAGAGCTATTTCCAGGCGAGGGGGGACGAGTTCTACGGGTGGATGCTGAAGTACATTTCGTGGCTGTCCGTCGTCGACAAGGATTACGGGAATCGGTGCTTGAGGTACATGAGCGGGAACCGGCACGTACTGGGTAACATCTTCATATCCCGTCGCGAGCTGCTGGACGAGTACGCTCAGTTCCTGTTCGGGACGTTGATTCCTTTCCACGATTGCGAGGTCAGGCTGGGCCGCCGTCCGTACCCGCGCATATTCGGCTACCTGTCCGAGTTCCTGTTCGGGTGCTGGCTCGAAAGTCACGGCAAGCGCATTGACTGCACGGGAATTTGCTGGAGCTAGGCCCGGAATCAGGATTTTCTATCGGCCTTTGTCATCGCCGCGACCTTCTTGACCGCGAGGGTACGTATTTCACTGATCACGTCGCCGTATTTCTTGTTCAGCGACTCGGTCTCGAGCTTGCGGAGATGGGCTTCCTCGAACGTGTTATACCATTCCACTCTGGCGGTCGGCTGCTTGTGGTTTATTTCCTTGATGTCGGTATTGCTGTACGCCGACCCGATAGACGCGTCTGCAAGCCTTTCGATGATGTATGCACGATATTCGTTGGCATATTGCATCGTGTCCTTATTGATGATTTCGTCGACACGGTCTGGTCGGGCATTGGTACACATCTTGAATCCGCTATCTTTGCCGTATTCTAGCATCGAGTACTTTATGAGGTCGGTCTTGTTGTCGGCCAGCTGAACTTTCAATGCTTTGGCCCGAGTATAATACGTGTCTACCATCTCGCAGAATTTTTTAACGTCGAGGATGGTTTGTACGGGGTGCTTGATGACTGGCTGTTGAAAAATCTTCCGTTCGGGATGCTTGGCTATGCAATCGTCGAACCAGTATTCCTCGAACGGGTTATCTATAAAAAACTTGATCTCGTCGACGTTTTTCCAGATGCATTTAAAACAGGGCTTCAATCTCATACTACTAAATGGGTGTTGGTCTATATAGCCTTTGACAATGTGGAACACGTCGCGGAGCTGCTTGCCGTCGGACAATTTAAAATTGTATAGAAATGAGGCAAACTGAATCGATTCATTGTGTGTTACATCCGCTGCGATGGTAGGGAATTCCCGGTTGAGTTCTTGGAGCAAGTCGGTGGTGTCCTTCTTGTCGGGTGTGGTGTCGGCCGGCAGCTCCGTTTTGGCAGGCTTGCGCCGGAAGATATTGCGGAATATTTTGAGTATCGACATTATGCACTCCTGAAAAACTTTCTTATCCAGCGGAAATATAGTATATTTGGTCATAACGGAAAACATACGAGGATAATATGGCTACGCTCACGCGAGAAATGTACGACTACATACAGGAAGCCTCACAGAATTTCAACGAGACTTTCGACGAAATGAAGGTACGGCTGGAACGTCAGGAGATTGTCGACGCAGCCTACCTCGCACTATGCACCCATAGAGCAGTCACGGGCGCGTATGTCGCGAAATCGGGAATGCCCGCGCTTCTCACGTGGATTATCGATCGAGCCGGTAACTTCGTGAAGTTCATGACGGCGAACGCGGAGACTGTGTTCGATGCCGAAACACTTCAACGCATAAAGACCCGAAATTGGGTGAATAAATGGTCACGGAAGTCGTAACGACCCATAATAGGGATGATTAACTATGTCTAAAATGAAAATGTTTTCGAAAAAGTACATCAAGGCGACCTGCGAAGGATTGTGCAACGCGGCTGTCGTTAAGAACGTTCGCCAAATTACGGACAGCGAGTCGTTCAGGCTGGGCTACTCCTGCGGATTCGAGGAAGGCATCAAGTTTGCACAGAGTTGCAAGGGATCCACCGAGCCGAGCACACCCCGGCCGGTCGAAACGACTCCGGCGCCTACCTATAGATCGCCGACACGGAGTACCCATACCGCTCCGACACGGAGTCCATACGACCACAGGCCGCTAACAGATGAAGAAATGTGGCTGTCCGGAGAGTTCACCAGTTCGTCTGCTTTTAGATAGAATGCAAGTTCGCCGAATGCTCCCCAATATAAGTCCCGCTAAGCAGCCTACTATCGGCTACAAGGCGGTGATACTGCCGTACAAGTCCTGGTGTGTCCTGGAGCTGGAAATTCCCAAGCACGCCATAGTGTACGTCGACAACGTCGACACCGAATCCAAGGCGCTTCGTACCGACAGAGTTATTCCCAGGAGATTCCTCACGGTCGGCGAATACCCGTTGCCTTTCTTCGGGGAGGTCGCGTTTTCCTGGTGGGATCCGAGATTCCAGTATACAAAAGACGTTATTGCCGTCACGTATCTGGACCGGCACGGAATTTATTTCTTTTCGACGGTTGCCGAAGCGGTCAATTGGGGAAAACGTGTGCTGTCAGGGTTTCGACCGATAACCTAGCCCCATGCCGGATAGTCCTCCGGCTTGACTTCGGGAGGCAGGTCTATCGTGTATTTTCCGACCATTGTCATGTCGGCGCACGGTGGCCGTTGCTGGTCTATCGTGATTTCCAGCTTATTCCTGTCGGGGCCGACGACGTTGAGTACTACCGATATGTCGTTGCGCAATTTTTCGTCGATTATATGGACTATCATAATGACCTTCTTGGTTCGTAGATACGCAGAACGTCGTGGAATATCGAGGCGAGCACTTGCCTGACCGAATTGTCCATGTGTGCATCCGGATGCCTGTCTAGATACTTCTTGATTGACGCCATCGTCTTCTCTCGGGTGAGATCGACCGCGAACGCGATACGGATATTCCGGAAAAGCTCGCCGTCGCGCTCGCCGTACTTGCTGAACCGACTGCGCACGTTCCCGAATTCGTTCAGCACGTATTCTATGAAGAAGAGCTCGGCGACCTTGCCGGCACTCTGATCGTCGAGCGGGCATCCCGACATAGCCGCCTCGTAGATGAGATGCATATAGGGGTCCAGCGCCTTCCGGCGTCCGGAAATGACCAACATGTTGTCGATCTTCGCACTTATCTTCAGCTCGTCGGCCTTGTCTTGTGCCGATTTTCCTAGCTTCTTCAGCAGACAGGCAAGATGGCCGGCCCGATACATATCGGACGGCACCATGTTTGCGACTTCGTCGATGATGTCATGGACGCGTTGTATGTATTCATCGGTGGTCTTCCGGTTGTTTTCCATATCCAAAATATAGCCATTCGTGACGGCGCGTCCAAATCGCTCGCGGAAATCGCTCCCGATTTTGCCGGAATGACCCCGATTTCTGAAAAATCGGCCTCGATATAAACTTCCATTTTAAAAGGAGGCCCGATGGCTTATAGAGGAATAACTGAGCTGAGATCCGCGAAAGAGGAAATCGAGCTGGTGGACTGGCAGATAGACATCATAAAGAAGTGCCGTGACAATCCGGAATACTTCATCTTCAATTACGTATATACGCTTACCAAGGAAAACGAGATGAAGTTGATGGAATCCCGCCCGAGGCAGCTGGCGGAGATATCCGTTCTGCAGTCGGAACGGTTCATCAAGGCCGACTGGTACAGACAGTCCGGCTTCACGACCATAGTGCTCGCGTATTTCCTCTGGAAGGCGATCTTCACGCCCAACCTGATAATGACCTACTGCGCGAGAAAGAGGGCATACGCACAGGAGATGTTCGATATCCACATCAGGAAGGCCATACAGTGCCTCCCGTACTGGCTCCAGCCCGGAGTGAAGACGTGGACCGAGCATACGGTCACGTTCAAGAACGGGAGTGCCATAACGGCACGGCCGGCCGAACGGCTGTCCATAGGCGGCTACGCGTCGGACTATCTGTTCATCGACGAGTTCGGTTGGCTGACCGACAACAAGATGCTCGAACTCACCCAGACCGAGTTGGTCTGTGCCAAGAATAGTGCCAAGAGACACGTCATCATAGGGAACGCGCAGATATTCGGCGCACAATCCGAAGCCAACACCTTGTACTGGAAGAACTGCGACATCCCGTTCCACTATTCGCTGAACCTATGGAAGGCGAATACCGACGAGGAGAAGGCGTTTGAGAAGGAAATGAGGCTGCGCTTGGGGGACCGCAACTTCGAAAAGGAATATGTGGGGATAACGCCGGGGAACGGCACCAATGAACGCGAACCTGTGTTGTTCGCCAGAGAGATAGACGGCCTTCCCGATCCCCTGCGCAATACGCGCTGGCGGGCAATTTGTTATTCGAATAAAGCTGACTGGGACCTACTAAACAACCCGCTGGCGGTCACTTCGGTAATACCTAGAGCGGTGTCGTTCAACGAGAAGTGCTATCCTGGGTTGATATTGCGGTGTATGGACATGGAAGGAACGCCGGTATCAGCCATGGACCTGAGCGGGTTCGTGATTGTCGACGTAGAATACTACGACTTCCAGTTTGGTAAGTGCGTCGGGAAGGTCAGGTACAGGTGCCTGTCGCTGTCGTCCATGGTCGAGTCGGACGCGCTGTCGTATACGTCGGCATCGGGGGCAAGCATCCTGTACACGGACGTGAAGCTGATCGTCCTTCAACGCGGGAACGCTGACGGAGACGCCGACCTGTCGATTGATTTCGAAAAGTGCCTGTCATACGACGGCGCTGCCGACCGCAGGTCGGCGATAAGCAAATGGCTAGAAGACAACGTCGTGCTATGACCGTCATTTGCAGTCGATCAGGTAGTCGAAGATAGCATCTTCCGTTTTCTCGCGCTCTCCCGGCCTCCACGTCCCGAGAACGTCCTTCTTGAAGAACCTGATGGCGTATTTTCCGCTGGACTCGAGGATGTCGTATACTACGTTGCGCGACTTCTTGTCGTACTTGAGGCCGTCGGCCCAGTCCTTGATCGTCGCGTAACTTTCGTTGCCCGTCTCCTTCACGATGGCGTCGCAGGCCGCCTTGAAGTCCTTCACGAACTGGAACAATGCCTCCTTGTCCCACCACTCGAACAGGTTCTCTCCCCACTGGCCTTTCACCATCTTGTTCCATCTGTAGTAGAGCCTGTCGGTTCCATCTACGTTGACCACCTTGAGCCATTTTAAGGCCTTTTTGAGAGCCTTTATTACGTTCTCGGGAAGGGTGGTATCAACCTGCTTCGCTTTGTGTTCGAATATCGGCGTGCCCGCCTTCCGGAAGAAGATGTAGTTGTCGGAGTTGTTGGGGCCGTTGCAAGTATCTATCATGCAGTCGCCCGTCCACGACTGGTCGATGTCGCTGAGTTGATGTTTCAAGTTGCCGACAAGCTGGTCGCGACCTTTGTTCGCGAAATACCTGTCCCATTCCTCCTGGAAATAGTCTGCCGTCTTCGAGATGGCGGTCTCCATGTCCACTCCGGCGGCGACGATGCAGGACATTTCCGGTACGTTGAACTCGGACTTCACGTGGATGACGTCGAACTTCATGTTCGAGGCGACTGATTTACCCATGGGAGTTCTCCTTGTCGTGGTTTTTGAGCCATATTCTCGGCCATACCATCTTCTCGAATATCGAACTAGCCATACGGCTCATATCGATGCCGAGTGCCTTTTCCTCGCCGGCTCCCATACCGGCTGTCGATATCGGCTCGATTAAGGACAGATCGATCTCGTCGGCGTTTGAGTCGATGAACGTAGTGCAGGATTCATAGCCGTGCGGAACGTCTTTGTTCTCGTCGATGGCTCCGTAGAAACACCTCTTGAACTCGATTCTCGGGATGAAGCCGGTGAAGAACATGCGGAAGATGAGGTTGTACCCGCGCACCTCATGCTGTGTCTGGCTGCGATAGGTGCAGACGAACCGGCATATGTCGTCCGTAGTCCAGTTCGACCCGTCGATCAGGCGCTGGAGCATCTCCTCGATTAGGAACCGGCTCTTGTGTTCTTCAGTCTGGGTTCCGAACCAGCTACGGTCCTTATCGAACTCCTTCAGGCGGGACTCGATGAAGGCAATCCTGTCGGGACATAGTGTCTCGGCGGCTTTCTTGAGCGTTTCGAAGTCTATAGGAATGTATTTCATGTTTGTGTCCTCTTCAATTATGCATTAAAGTATTCTCTGCTGTTCCGTAGCCTGGCCAGCAATCCGGACAGGGTTATCAACAGCTAACCCAAAATCTACTTAAATTTAACTAAATCTACCGAAAACTACAAGTATTTTTGTGCCATTTATGTTGAAATTCGTTATAAAAATTTATAGATTGTTATAAACTTGAAGTATAAAGGTACAACGAATTAGTCGAGTTCTTCGTTGTATTACGGCAAGAGACCATTTATGATGGCTCGTTTGGGATTGAACTCGACAATAAATTCCGAACGAGCCATTTCTGTATTGTATGAGCAAGCACTGTTGGACATCGAAGAATATGTACGAATCGCAGTTCTCCGCTGCGTTCTACCCTATTCTGTTGTCCGACACTAAACGAGCCGAAATCATCCATAGGGCAGAGGAAATCCGTGTTGTAAGGAACGACATATCGGAAGTGTTCTTCTCGGATATGCTAGGCTTCCAGGACATGTCCAAGTTCGAGGCGTTCAACTACTTCAATCCGACATTCAACACCCGGCTTTCCAGCCACTACTTGAAAAAGGCAATAGAGGATGTATGGAAAGCATACCAACTACGGTTTGATGCGATACGCAAGAAGATTGAGTTTGTCAAGGTAGATGAACTTGTTCCCTCGTTCTACAAGATAAATGTCA
>Ga0265299_10000549_pt1 | contig 45931 bp, 38 predicted proteins | sample AusTroGonzalo_MG_4_FD_193485 | JGI IMG/M metagenome (GOLD analysis project Ga0265299, IMG submission 193485) | Bovine rumen microbial communities from tropical cattle in Woodstock, Queensland, Australia - Gonzalo_02 | ecosystem: Host-associated > Mammals > Digestive system > Stomach > Rumen ...
AATCTCCATCGGAATCACCAAATTTTTCGGGAAATTCACCATCCTCAACATCGAGGAAGAGGGTCCCATCCACCCTTATTTCACGGCTGACGACAAGGGCAACAGTGCCCCCACCCTCTTCGCCTCGACGCATGTTACGTTAATCGGGGTGAAGCTGGGTTGGAAACATTGGTTCGCCAGTGCGGAAATAGGCGTGGGATTCAAAGGCATTGGCGCGGTCGGGGTCGGGTACGAGTTTTGACCTATATTATTGCTACACGTTGACGGCAGGCGCTTTATTGGTTCAAAGTTCAAAGTTCAAGGTTCAAGGTTTCAGGTTAATTCAGAAAATATAATATCGAACTATTATGAATAAGATCAAAACATTTTTCGCTTTCGGATTACTGGGGTTGTGCGTCCTATGTGTGTCGTGCTCGCGCGAGCAACGGTATTCCTCCAACATCAGATTCTTTATAGACGGCACGGAAATCACGGCGGACACCGTCACCGTTGCACTCAATTCCTATCAGGAAATCCGCATCGAATCCTACGCACCTCAGTTCATCGATGGGATTCTTTATTATTGTCAAGTTCCCACCGGGTATCCTCAGCAACTGTCTCACAACGGCACACCCGAGATGTTCCAATTACTCACCCAATCTTTTGAAGACAACATGATTGTGGACAATACGAATGGCTACACGGAGACGGCCCTATTCTATACACTCTTCAGCGATGAAATCTACCATTCCGGCGACCTTTGCAAACTGAGAGTGAAATTCACCCCTTCCGGATACTGTGAGAGGGTGTTGAATATCCGGATAGAGTGATTGCATTTAGGCAATAGGCAATAAAAAAAACAGCTTCATCAGAAGCTGTTTTTTTGTGGGACGTACTGGACTCGAACCAGTGACCTCTGCCGTGTGAAGGCAGCGCTCTGAACCGACTGGGCTAACGTCCCTCATTTGCGGCTGCAAAAATACACTTTTTTTCCATTCCCCAACCCCGTTAAAAAAATATTTTTCAAATATATTAAATACTTATGCACCAATGAATTATAACAAAAATTTCAAGCCGCGCGTTATCGTATGACCAACTGCGAGGACGCAGTTGGCTCCTAACCGCCGAACATTTCGTCATTAAAATTCAGCAAATACACCTGCTGCGTGCTACGCGTGACCGCCGTGTACATCCAGCGAAGATACTCCTTGTCGGTGCTGTTGTCGGGCAGGTAGCCTTGATCGATGAGCACGTGCTTCCATTGACCGCCCTGCGTCTTGTGGCAGGTCAGCGCGTAGGCGAACTTCACCTGCACGGCATTCAAATACGGATCCTCCTTGATTTTGAGGAACCGCGCTCTCGGATTTAGTATATCCATATAATCCTCGGCTACAGCCTGATAAAGCTTCTGATTCGCCTCGTGCGAAAGCGACGGACCGTCACAATCCAGACTTTCGAGGATGATTTTCATATCGACGTAGGGATGCTCGGGATAATCGCAGAGACGCGCCGTGATGTCGGCGAAATGGAAGCCGTACATCTCCTGCTGCTTGTGGATGGACATAATCTCCATAATGTCGCCGTTGGCCAAGAAGCCCGCATCAGAGGTAACCTCGTCAAGCCAATAGTAATTGTTCTTCACCGCCATAATGTAATCACCTGTGGCAATGACGTTTTCGCGAAAAAGCACACGACTGCGCACAGAATTGTTGAACTGGAACGCCCGCTTGTTGGAACGTGTCACAATGACGATTTCATCGTGGTCGTGGTTGTTGTAGAGGGTGTTGAGCAGTTCCTCCATCTCGCCGCCTGAGATGCGCCGGAAATCCTCGAAAACTTTCCCGCTGAACAACGGTGGGGTGTAGTCGCCGGCATTGAGTTTGTCGCGCACCCGCGTGGCGTTGTAGAGGATGCCGGAATCCAACGACTGCCGCACCACATCGGTAAGCCGCGCACCGAACACATTGACATTATAGGCACTTTTGAGGTAGTCGGCATCCAACGCGGGACTCTCATCGGCGTGCACGGGCGGCAACTGCGCGTCGTCACCCACAAAAAGCATCCTGTTGCTATCGCCAAGGAAGACAAATTCCATCAAGTCATCGAGTAAACTATTGCCAATCAGGTCATTAACGCTTCCTTGTGCCGATATCATCGAAGCCTCATCCACAATAAAGAGCGTGTGGCTGTCCTTGTTCTCGCGCCGCACGAAACGGCGAATACCGTCCTTGCTTGACACTCTGTAGATCCATTTGTGGATCGTGTAGGCCTTGCGGCCCGAGTACTGCGAGAGCACTTTCGCGGCGCGGCCGGTGGGTGCAAGCATCACGATGTGCACACCAATGTCCGCCAACGTCTTCATCAACGCACTCACCAAGCTGGTCTTGCCGGTACCCGCATATCCGGTCAACTGAAACAGAAAATTCTCCCCCTTGCCGTAGATAAAGTCAGCCAGGCGATCCATGGCCTCTGCCTGACTCACCGTCGGCTCGAACCTGAAATGCTTTCTCAGCCCCTCCTGAAATGCGCCTCTGCTTCTGTCCATATTAACGGTTAATGGTTAATGGTTAACGGTTAATGATTTTTCGTTTAACAGTTTAACAGTTTATCAGTTTAACAGTTTATTGGTTTAATGGTTTAATGGTTTAATTAATGGTTAAAAATACTGTTCACTAATCACTGCTCACTGCTCACTGTTCACTGTTCACTGATCACTGTTCACTAAGAAACTGCAAAGATAGACATTCTTCATTCATCATTCTACATTCTTCATTAAAAAAATCGTATCTTCGCGCTTTAAAACCAAAAACCTATGGCTGAAGATTTTGAAGACGATGAATTAAACGAAGAATTTGACGAAAACGCTGCGGATATCATTATCCCTCAGGAAGATACGAATACTGACGCGCCGGATGACTCGGGAATGCACAAGGTGATTTTCGCCCAGTCGATGTACCGAGAGTGGTATCTTGACTATGCCTCCTACGTCATCCTCGACCGCGCTTTCCCTGACGTTTACGACGGGTTGAAGCCGGTTCAACGGCGTATTCTTCATTCAATGGACGAATTAGAGGACGGCCGTTTCAACAAAGTGGCCAACATTGTGGGTAACACCATGAAATACCATCCTCATGGCGACCAGTCCATCTCGGCAGCACTCGTGCAGTTGGGCCAAAAGCATCTGGTCATTGACACACAGGGTAACTGGGGAAACATTCTCACCGGTGATGACGCCGCGGCTTCGCGTTATATCGAAGCACGCCTCACTCCATTTGCCAAAGAGGTAGTCTTCAACCACAAAACCACGGAATGGCAGGTCTCCTACGACGGACGCAACCGGGAGCCCATCGCGCTACCCGTGAAGTTCCCGCTGTTGCTCGCTCAAGGTGTGAAGGGCATTGGTGTGGGCATGTCCACGCTCATCCTTCCCCATAACTTCAACGAACTCATCGATGCCTCCGTGCACATCCTCCGAGGTGAGGATTTCGAGATCTACCCCGATTTCCCAACCGGCGGCGCCGCTGATGTGAGCCGCTATAACGACGGCGCACAAGGCGGCAAAGTACGCACTCGCGCCAAAATCAGCATCGTGGACAACAAGACCCTGGTGATCTCCGAAATTCCCTTCGGCACCACCACCACGGACCTCATCTCTGAATCCAAGAACTCCATCACAAAGGCCATTGACGACGGCAAACTGAAAATCAAGCGGATAGATGACAACACCGCTGCACAAGTAGAAATCTACCTCCACCTCCAACCGGGGGTCTCTCCAGATCAGACCATTGACGCGCTCTACGCCTTCACCGACTGCGAAATCACTTACTCCACCAACGCCTGCGTGATTTGGAACGGTAAGCCCGTCTTCACCAACGTCAAGGACATCCTGCGCATCAACACCGAAAACACCCTCAACTTGCTGCGCAAGGAGTTGGAAATCGAGCTTGACGAACTACGCCAACAATGGCACAAAATCTCTTTGGAAAAGATATTCTTCGAAAAACGCATCTACAAGGAATTGGAAAAAGATGCCGAATCGTGGGAAGTGCAGATCGACCATATCGAACGCGCCTTTGACCCCTACCGAAAACTCTTCAAACAGGAGATTACCCGCGACGACATACTTGCACTCTGCGAAAAGCCCGTGCGCAAAATTTCCAAGTTTGACATCAAGGCCGCCATGGACAAAATTGCTGAAATCGAACTCAACATCGATGAGGTGCAAAACCATTTAGACCATCTGGTGGACTACGCCATCAACTATTTCCTGCAACTGAAGAAAAAATATGGTGCAGACTACAAACGTCTCACTGAAATAAAGAGTTTCGACAACATCAGTGCTGTGACCGTGGCTGTGGCCAACCAAAAACTCTATGTCAACAAGAAGGAGGGGTTCATCGGCACCAATCTCAAAAAGGATGACGATGTGGAAATGGTGTGCCTTTGCTCCGATTTGGATGATATTATCGTATTCCACGAAAATGGGCAGTGCTCCATCAGCAAAGTATCAGACAAACACTTTGTAGGCAAACACATCATCCATGCGGAAGTTTTCCGTCGTGGTGACGAGCGCCAAATCTACAATATGATCTACTCCGCCGGCGTAAACGGTCCCGTGTATGCCAAGCGCTTCAATGTGGGCGGCGTCACCCGCGACAAGAAATATGACCTTGTAAAAGGCAACCCCAACGCCAAAGTGCTCTATTTCACTTCGAACCCGAATGGCGAGGCCGAAGTGGTGCGTGTGAAACTAAAGCCCAAGCCAAAACTCAAGAAACGGGAGTTCGACTTTGACTTCGGACAACTGGCTGTAAAGAACCGCGCAGCATTGGGCAATCTCGTAACCCGCTACCCCGTAGCCTCCATCACTCTTACTCAAAAAGGCATCTCTACACTCAGCGCCATCGACGTCTACTTTGAGTCCGCCGTCATGCGTCTCAACACAGACGGACGCGGCGAACTGATCGGATCCTTCCACGAAGACGACAAAATCATTTCCGTCTACAAGTCGGGCAACTACCGCATCACCGGTTATGAAACAACCCTGCATTTCGAAGACGACCTTGACATCATCCGCAAGTGGAAACCCTCGATGGTCATCACCGCCGTCTACCAAATCAAGAAAGACAAGAAATTCTTTATCAAGCGGTTCCAACCCGACATCCTGATGAAGAAGACCGATTTCTACCCCACCGACGGCACGGCCAAACTCGTCGCCTACTCCATTGACTACCTGCCGCAGATCAAGGTCGTTTACCACGCGAAAAAGTCCGATACGGAAGATACCGTCACGATAATCCCATGCGCCGAATTCGTGGAAATGACCACCGCGCGTGCAAAGGGTAAACGTCTCAGTTTCAACGATATAAAATCCGTCAAATTTATTGAGCCGCTGCCTTACGATGAACCCGAGGAAGAGGCTGAACCCATCAATGATGAACCAGCAGAATCTGCGGAGCCCGTCACCTCTGTCGATGATGAAATCGCGAAGGACATCTTCGATAACATCTCCACCGAAAAGCCCAATACTCCGACAGAAAACGAGGGTTCAGGAACGCAATTGGGGTTGTTTGATGACATGTAATTTCGATTATGTTACAATTACGTGATATGTTTGAGATTCCGCTCGCTCACTGCGTTCGCGGCGGAATGGTGCATTCAATTCAAGGCAAGCACCATTCCGCATACGACGATTGGCGCAGACGGAATCTCAAACATATCCTGACCATTGCCGTCCTCATGCTGTTCTGTGCATCCTGTCGCGACCGAATCGAACCGCCAACACCCTACGACATTCCGATACCGAAAGGGTTTCCGACGGTGCTGAACATTCCCACCGACAATCCGATGACCGTGGAGGGAATTGCTTTGGGCAAACTCCTTTTCGAAGACCCTCACCTCTGCGGTTACACGGGTTCAGAGCCCGACTCGCTGATGTCGTGCGCCACCTGTCACCGACGGGAGTGCAACTATGACATCGGCACCGATAACCCGCGTTTTCCCGACGGAACACCCCACGGCCGCACAACTGGGAAACCCACTGTTCACAACGTCATGCCGCTCGTAAACCTTGTCTTCAACCACGAAGGCTATTTCTGGAACGGACTGATTTCCAATGACAATCCGAATCCCGAGATGCGCTCCATCGAAGACATCGTCCGCATGGCTATCACTGCCGATGATGAAATGTGCGGGAGCGAAGCCTCCGCAGTGGCCGCCATCCGCGCTGACGCCAAATACCCACCGTTGTTCAAGAAAGCCTTTGGCACTGAAGAGATCACGATGGATCGCATACAAAAAGCCATCGCACAGTATGTGCGCTCTTTGGTATCCGCCAATTCCAAATTCGACCGATATCTCCAAGGACGGGAACAACTGACCGCACAGGAGCTGCATGGATATATTCTCTTCACTACCGAAGAAGGTGCCGACTGTTTCCACTGCCACGGCGGAGAAGGAAGCCCATTGTTTACCACCAACCTCTTCTACAACAACGGATTGGATACGCAGCCCACGGACTCGCACGACCGGGCGAGTGTCACGGGCGACCCGCACGACCGCGGTGCCTACCGTGCCCCGTCGCTACGGAACGTGACCCACTCCGCACCCTACATGCACGACGGACGCTTCAAAACCATTGACGAAGTACTGGAATTCTACAATTCGGAAGTGCAGAACTCGCCAACCGTCAGCCCGCTGATGCACCACGTAAATGACGGCGGCGTGCGCCTGACCCCAAACGAGATTGCAGATTTGAAGGCGTTTATGGAAACACTCACTGACGAATCAATGCGATAATACGATTTCCCTAAAACGCAAATCGTCCTGTTCCTGATCTTCTCGACGTTTATTTCGTCAAAGTTTTAGTGGCATTACACCCGTGCACAATCTTTTCCCCTATACTGCACCCTAAGCACCGCTTCTGCGAACAATACCTGTCGAAGAGTTCCAACTGCGCCTGCGAGTCATACGCGCTACGATGCGGGAACAAACTCTCGGCAAATATCCTCGTCGTCTTATTATCCTCATAATCAATATTTTCCAGTAACGAAAGGGCTTCTTCCTGCATCAGATCGTCTCCATTGAAACGGGCGAAGAAGAAACGAATCGGCACCACTGTATTGATAATCAACGAGTTCACGATAGCCATTCCCATCCCGGAGGCGTGTGGATTAGTCGCTTTCCCAAACTGATAGTGTGTTTGCCAATAGTCGTCAGGGGCCACCGAAAGCCATGTGCGCAAGCCTTGTAAATTAGTCTTCAACACCTTGTCTGTAAGGACGTTGCCCGTTTCGAACAACATCTGGGCGAACTGCGCGAGCCGTAGCGTCGGGAAGTTCTGAGGACGCAGCCGCAGCCAGTTCCAATGGTGCGCCCCGATAGGGGTGAGCTGATACTTGTAGCGCAGATAATCGTACTCGTAACGCAACTTCTCCGTGTAATCCTCGCTCTCCGTCAATTCCAACATCCCCGATTGCCCGAACACGAGCGCGTAAACCTGCAGCCGCGAGGCAAGGTGCGCCCGTATAACCCGATATGGTAGACTCTGCGCCAAAAGTTCAAACGCGGTTCCGTTCTTTTTACACCCGAAACCAATAGCCAATACCCTATATATTAACTCTTTCCAATCTTTTTGAGAACTTTCTAAAATATGCTGAAACTCACTCTGCCGACGTAACATCCGTTCCAATAAACATCCAGACAATTGATTCTGAATCACGAGTTGCTCTACCGACGAAAGACGCCCCCTGCACAGCAACATATCGGGGACACTCATCAGCGACTCATAACGGTCGAACATCTCCCGAGGTATCAGCCCTTTAAGTTCCAATGTAGGAACAGGCTCATTTTCACCAAGTTGAATTTCCTTGTCATGCTCGAAAACCACATGTAATATCACCGACTTATATTTGTCGTCATACTGGTGCCTATGACGCAACCAGTCAGAGCTTCGGCAGTGAATTTCAACACTGCCCACCCATCGCATACCATCAATGATGACCACGGCTTGCAGAAAATCGGGACCGGCATCATAATTATGATAACCGGGAAAGACAACATCCAAGGACTGTCCTTCGGTCGTTTGGGCTTTCAGAAAGTCATAGTGGCGATGCTGCCACACATAATGTAGGAATTCTTCTTTCATGGTTTGTAAATTTTGTTCATGATATTTTCATCCTTGCAAATATACAACATAATTCATCATTTGTCAAGGATTTTTCATAAAAATATTCCATTTGATTCTCAAGTAGATACATAATTCCGTTAACAAATCAGAGTTGATTAGTAAATTTTTTATCGTAATTTTCGCAGTAATTTGTATAGAAAACAAAAAATTCAAACAATGAAAATCTATAAATTATTTTCATAAAATTAATTAAAAGATTTATTTTATAATCAACAGTATTGAAATAAATTGTATTTTCGCTGCGACTAATTATTCACCAAACAAAATAAACAGATGAAAACAGAAAAGCAACTGCAGGGTTTGGCTGGAGAGGACCAAGCCGCAAACCTTCTTCTACAGAAAGGCTATACGATATTGGAGCGTAATTGGCGATGTGGACATTTAGAAGTGGACATTATCGCAGAAAACACTGATTATCTGGTCATTGTAGAAGTAAAAACGAGAAAAAGCACACTCTTTGGCAATCCGGAAATCTTTGTTGACAAACAAAAACAGCGGCATTTGATTCGCGCCGCCATGTATTACGCCAAGTTCAAAGGGGTTACCAAGGAGATACGATTTGACATTGTCTCGGTGGTCAACAGTCCTGACTGTCATGAAGTCAACCACATTGAAAACGCCTTCAAACCAAAGTGGTAAAAAAAAGGAAAACCCGTAAGCCGGGTTCTGTTTTATGTTGTCATTTATCTCGGACATACGTCACCGCATGCCTCTATCAACCTACCCTCCGGGTCGGACGAGCAGCCCTCAAGCCCCGGTTTATTTGGTCTTTCAACCCATAAGGTTTACCTCCGCCGGCATCACTGACGGCGACGTGAGCTCTTACCTCGCGTTTTCACCCTTACCCGACAAGCGGGCGGTATTTTTTCTGTGGCACTGTCTGTCACGCTTGCGCGCGCCTTCCCGTTAGGAAGTATGGTGCTCTGCGTTGCCCGGACTTTCCTCAGCCTTACGGCCGCGACAACTCGGTTTTCCTTTTATATTATTGTAGAGACGCACCACGGCACGTCTCTACATTATTTTCACATCATAAGTCTCAAGTCTTAAGTCTTAAGTCTAATAATTAAGCATCACCGGCATGATGAGCATCAGAACATCCTCATTCTCATCATGTTGGACGGTAGGTGAAATGAGGGCCGCGCGTGAAGGTTTGGAGAATGACATCTGGATTGTGGCTGCATCCAAATTCTCAATCATCTCGCGCAAGAAGCGGGAATTGAACCCGATTTCCATAGGTTCTCCCTGATATTCACACTGAATGCTCTCTGAACCCTTGTAAGAGAAATCCATATCTTCGGCGGTCATATCCAAACCTTTCTCACCAAGGGCAAGGCGCACCTGGAACGTCGATTGGCTGGAATAGATGCCAAGACGACGAATAGATTTCAAAAACTCATCGCGCCCAATGGTCAGCACATGCGGATTCTCTTGAGGTATAACTTTCTCGTAATCAGGATATTTTCCTTCTTTCAAGGAAGAATAAAGCTCGAAATTGCCGAAAGTAAAACGGATATGATGGGTCTCTTGGGAATAGTCGACGTGAACACTCTCCGTATAGTTCGCGAGGATGTTTTTCAAATGGGCGATGGGTTTTTTCGGCAGTATAAACGAGGTGAACGACGCTGTTTTAACTTCCGTATTGCGATAGCGAACCAGTTTATGAGCATCTGTGGCGACAAACGTGACACATTCGGAATCGAGTGCACAATACACACCCATCATGTTCGGCCGCAGTTCATCGTTGCCTGTGGCGAAGATTGTTTTACTGATAGCGCGCTGCAGCACCGAAGCTCGAATGTCAAAACATTCAGGATTTTCAATCGGTTTCACCTGCGGATACTCATCGCTCGGGAAGCATGGAGCATCATATTCGCCATTGGCGGAAGTGAACTTCAAAATGTAGTTGTCCGTGTCAATAGCAAACACCAGCGGCATGTCCGGCATGAGTTTCAGCGTCTCAAGCAAGATTTTAGCGGGCACTGCAACCGAACCCTCTCCATCTACATTGTCCAACTCAATGACCGAAGTCATGGTGGATTCCAAATCCGATGCAGTGAGTTTCAACAGATTCCCTTGAATTGTCACTAAAAAATTGTCGAGGATGGGCATTGTGCTGTTCGTTCCCATCACACCGCTGATGGCACTTAAATTGCGATACAACAGGTCGCTTGATACGATGAATTTCATATTTTACTTCTATTTTATTTCAAACTGCAAAGATATAAAATAATTGGAAACGTCAAAGGCTTTTAATGGAGATTTTCATTCCGAAGCCGGACGACCTCCTCCAATTGTGCAAACCAACTTTCCCCATACTTGGCAATCAAAGGCTCGCGCAAGAATTGGTAAACCGGCAGTTTCAGAAGGTTTCCGTGTTCCACCGCCGATTTGCAGATAGACCAATGGTCATAGTTCAGCGCTTCGTAAATCCCCACCCTACTGATTCTTATTGGGTAAAGATAGCAAGATATGGGCTTTCGAAAAGGGATTTCCCCTCGTCGGAAGCACTTTTCGATGGCGCATTTGGCCACTCCGTCCTCAAAACAGGCGTACGCGCAGGCATCGTTACTCTCCATCAGAGGCGTGTCAAACGAGTCTCCGCCATTGTAAACGAAAGTGCCGCCGTTCTCAATAACGGCGACACCTTCTTCGGTCATATACTTTTGAAAATCAGGATAATAATCCTCAATCTCGGCTACTTCTTCCGGGGCTATCGGCGCGCCGCAATCGCCAGCAACGCAACATTCCCCCTTACACTGCTCCAAATCGCAACAGAAACACTTGTCTATCAGTTCTTCCGAGACTAGGACATTGCCTATAATCAACATCGTATCCAACTGTTAGCCAAGACGTTTGAACTGACATGTGAAATGGCGCATCAGTTCAGCCTCCCAAGTAATCTCCAAACCGCGCTTGATGGTGTCACGACGGTCGTAGACATTTTTGAGGGCAGCGGCGATTACGTCCATGTGATTGTTCGTATAAACGCGGCGCGGAATGCAGAGACGCACAAAGTCGTTGCCTCCGAAGCGGTTCTCGCGAGTCACCGGATCGCGGTCGGCCAACACATAACCGATCTCACAAGCGCGAATACCGGCCTCTAAATAGAGTTCGCAAGTCAGCGTCTGAGCCGGGAACTCCTCCTTCGGAATGTTCGTCAGCACCTTGTCAGCATCCACAAAGATGGCATGGCCACCGGCAGGACGTTGGTAAGGAATGCCGTATTCGTCAAGTTTATCGGCCAAATACTGCACCTGCTTGACACGAGTCTCAACCATGTCGAACTCGATGTTCTCTTTCAAACCGACGGCCAGCGCATCCATGTCGCGACCGTTCATACCGCCGTATGTGAGGAAGCCTTCGAACGGAATGCAGAACAACTTGGCACCTTCGTACCACTCTTTCTTTCTCGTGGCGATGAAACCGCCCATGTTCACGAGACCGTCCTTCTTGGCGCTCATCGTCATGCTGTCGGCATAGCTGAACATCTCAAGGGCGATTTCCTTCAGGGTCTTATTCTCGTAACCCTTCTCGCGAGTCTTGATGAAATAGCAGTTTTCAATAAAACGGGCGCTGTCGATATTGACCGGTACGCCGTACTTGTGGCAGAGTTCGCAGGTCTCGCGGATGTTCTGCATGCTAACCGGCTGACCACCAACGGTATTGTTCGTCACAGTGAGTACCATGAACGGAACGTTGCCCTTGTTTTCTTGCAGCACTTTCTCCAGCTTCTCCAAGCTGACGTTGCCCTTGAAAGGAACCTCTAACTGGGTATCGTAAGCTTCGGGCACAGTCACATCTATAGCGAATGCCTTTCGGCTTTCAATGTGACCCTTGGTGGTGTCGAAGTGGGCATTACCGGGAACAATGTTGCCGGGTTTCACCAGATAACTAAACAGCACGTTCTCGGCTGCACGGCCTTGGTGAGTCGGGATAACAAACTCGAAACCAGTAAGTTCCGTGATCGTATCTTTCATATGATAGAACGAGCGGGCACCGCCGTAACTCTCGTCGCCCATCATCATCGCGCTCCACTGACGGTCACTCATGGCACCCGTACCGGAGTCGGTGAGCAGGTCAATGTAGACGTAGTCGCTCTTCAGCATAAAAATGTTTTGATGGGCATCTTCGAGCCACTTCTCACGTTCTTCTCTTGTGGATTTTTTAATGGGTTCCACCATCTTGATTTTCCACGCTTCTGCAAATGGTAATTCCATAATATCTTTTGTATTAATTTGTTATAATTATATTTAAGTAAAAAATTCTATATCAATTCTATTATCCAGTATCAATAATCCGTTAGAAATTCTGCGTTCTCGCCAAAGATCCATCCTCGTTATAGAAACGCCATTCACCAACCTGCTTACCATGGTCATAAACACCTGTATATCTGACATTTCCATTAGAATAATAAACGGTATAGCGACCTTGGGGCTGGCCATTCTCATAAAATGCCTTGGTTTGAACGGTTCCATCAGAATAATAGGCGTACCAAAGCCCATCGCGAGACGCACCACTGCGATTCCCATCGATATACTTTTGTTGGTTCTCGTAGAAATGCGTTTCATGGGCAATCTGATCCGTAGGGGCACCCAAACTATCCAAGACATAATAGACCACCACTTTCGGCGACTCATCTTCATAATGCTTCAATTCCACGCGACTGTATAGCGAATCGGTGAAATCCACTGGTGGAAACACATGCAGACTATCCATGAAAGCCTGCTCTTCCTCAATCGCCTTCTGTTTCTGGCGACTGTTGGAGATGGCCAAAAAAGCCAGTGCGGCCGCCAAAGCCCCAAAAGCCAACATCAGAAGGACAATATGCAGTGTACCAAAAGGTTTCGCGTTATTCTCCATATCTTTCAGGTAGTGACTAATCGTTCACAAAGGCTATTTCTTTTTTGCATTGAAAGGTTTGTTCAACTCATCGAGCACCTCTTGCGTAATATCGTGAGCGGGATCGCCATAGAGAAGTTGACTGCCGCCACTGCCTTGATAAGCGAAAATATACGAGGCATTGTACACTGCGTTTACACGTTTCGCAGCGGCAATAAGAGAGTCGTTCATCTGCTGTTGTGCGGCGAGGTAACGAGCCTCCAAGGATTCCAACGCCTGCGCATAATCCCTTTGCAAGCTTGCACTCTCCATCTCAAGACTTTCCTGTGCGTATTTCACCTGTTCGGCATTCAACGAACCTGAACTATAGTTCTGTTGGAAATTACTATACTTCTGCTCTAACGCCCGCTGGCGATTCTGGAATACCACGGCCTGCTTCTGTTTGTCGGCATCAATACTATCCGTCAGAATCTTAATCAGATCATAGTGTTCGTTAATCGTATCGATGTTCACATACACTATTTCGCCATTACCGACCTCGGCGGGTTTCTCCACAGCCACGACCGGTTTGCCCCTATCGGCAAAATGCAGCACAAACAGCGTGATTACCGCCGCCAGCATCAGCAAATCGAATATCAGATGCGCCAAATGGCACTTGCACTTTTTGTTTTCGCAAGATTTCGGTGCTTCAGGTTCCGACCGAGGTTCCTGCGCCGACTCCTGTTCTGCTACTCCCGCAGTGGCACTCGCGACTTCCTCCGCCGTATCAACTACAGCCTTATCCTCATTTTCCAAGTTTTCCGCCACTTGCTCCAATTTTTCCGTTACATTCTCCAAATTTTCTTCCATATTATTCCAAATTTTTATTCACAATTCTTCATTCTACATTCTACATTCTACATTCCTAATTCCCCACATCAGACAGATATTTGATCCTCATAATCCGGATTTCCTCCATTGTATATTCGTCCTCGCCAAGGACCCGGAGCGCCTCCTCGGCAGAATCCGTGTCGGCGGAAGCGAAATAGTCGATAATATCTTCCTGATGGTAAGGCTCGATTTCCTCATCAATATAATAGGATATATCAATTTTGGCTCCGGACGCCACAATGTGCTCGATTTCGGTCAATAACTCATCCATATCAAGGCCTTTGGCGATAGCAATGTCCTCAAAACTGATTTTATGGTCAATACCTTGGATGATAAAGAGTTTATTGGCCGATTTCTTCGCAACGGTCTTCAACACAAAGTCTTGCGGGCGGTCAATCTCGTTTTCCTCAACATATTTCTTGATAAGGTCGATGAAACGGCGGCCGTATTTTTGCGCCTTACCAGGGCCCACACCGATCACGCGAGTCATTTCCTCCATGGTGATCGGGTACTGGATGCACATATCCTCCAAAGAGGGATCTTGGAAAATGATGAACGGGGGCAGATTCTCCTCCTTGGAGATGGTTTTGCGCAAATCCTTCAACAGGCTGAACAGCACCGTATCGAATGCCTCTTCGACATTGCCGGCGACAGCATCCACAGCTTCGTCATCATCCTCGTCATCTTCGGTAATGGGCTTTATCGCCATGATCGGATACGGGTTAGTCATGTACTTTTTCCCTTTGTCTGTAATTTTCAACAGACCGTAATTCTCAATATCTTTGACAATCAGATTATCAAAAATAGAGACACGAATCACATTGGACCAGAACTTCTCGTCATAGTCCATGCCCTCGCCGAACATTTTGAGTTTCTCGTGATGAAATTTGAGGATGGATGTCGTTTTGTTGCCTCGGATGATATCAATGATTTGGTCTTCCTTGAACTGTTGCTTCACCGCCTGAATGACCTCAAGCATCAATTGGATTTGCTCGGAAGCATCCATCTTGGGTTTCGGATGGTTACAGTTGTCGCAATTGTGGCAATTCTCCTCGTTATAGTTTTCGCCAAAATAATGCAGCAGATGCTTGCGGCGGCAGTTGGTTGACTCGGCGTATGACGCCGTCTCCGCGAGTAGCTGTTTCACAATTTCCTGCTCGGAAACAGACTTCTTGGCCGAGAATTTCTCCAGTTTGTTGAGATCCTTTGGATCGTAAAAAGCGATACAAAGCCCTTCACCATCGTCGCGGCCGGCGCGCCCCGTCTCTTGGTAGTAACCCTCCAAACTTTTGGGCATGTCGTAATGAATCACAAAACGGACATCCGGCTTGTCGATACCCATGCCAAACGCAATGGTGGCCACGATGATATCAGCCTTCTCCATCAGGAAGTCGTCTTGGTTCTGCACGCGCGTTTTGGAATCCAGACCGGCATGGTAAGGCAGCGCCCGGATACCATTTTCTTGGAGCAGCACGGCCAGTTCCTCCACTTTTTTGCGACTCAAACAGTAAATAATGCCTGATTTACCCGGATGATTCTTGATAAATTTGACCACCTCTTTGTCCACGTCCTTGTTCTTCTCGCGAATTTCATAGTAAAGATTCGGACGGTTAAACGACGAAATGAATACTTCGGCCTTATCCATGCCGAGGTTTTTCTGTATGTCACTCTGAACCTTGGGCGTCGCCGTGGCCGTCAGTGCGATCACCGGCACATTCTTGCCAATCTGCTGTATGATTTTACGGATATTGCGGTACTCGGGGCGAAAGTCATGTCCCCACTCTGAAATACAGTGCGCCTCATCAATGGCATAGAAAGAGATGTTGATATCTTGGAAAAAGTTCACATTTTCCTCCTTTGTCAGAGATTCAGGTGCGACATACAACAGTTTGGTCTTCCCAGAGACCAAATCTTTCCTTACCTCCGAAATTTCCGCCTTGTTGAGCGAAGAATTGAGAAAATGGGCGATACCGCGATCGGTTCCGAACGTGCGTATAGCGTCCACTTGGTTCTTCATCAATGCGATAAGCGGAGAGATGACGATGGCCGTGCCGTCACTCATTAACGCCGGGAGCTGGTAACACATGGATTTGCCGCCGCCCGTAGGCATGATCACGAAACAATCCTTACCTTTCAACAACGTTTTGATAATCTTCAACTGGTCTCCCTTGAACGTGTCGAAGCCGAAAACCGATTTCAACGTCTGATAAATAGCTTTATCCGTAATTCTCTTCATGCAAGAATAATATAAAATACAACAATAAATCAGCGATTTTGATCTACTCTAAATTTAAGTACAAAGATATAAAATATTTGATATGCCGCCGCTGAAAAAAATAATCTCAAAAAAAATTTATCAACACAAGGTTAATTATTTTTTCTTGTCTAAAAGTGACTTCTGAATATATGTTTTAACCCCTTTTTCGACAGAATAAAACGGTTTTTTATATCCAATATGTCTCAAATGGGACAAATCCATGGTCATTTGAGGAATTGAGGATTTCAAATCCGAAGACTGATCAGAAAATTTAAGCTGCGGCGACATCCTCAGCGTGCGAAAAACGGCATTAGCGACTGCAGAGTCCGTACGAGGGAAGCCGCTGCCTAACTCATAAACGCCGCTTTCAGGACGGTGCAGGAGAAACCAATATAACACGCGCGACACATCCTTGACGTGAATGTAGTCCAGCTGACGTTCCACGGTCTCGCCGCCAACCACTATCCGATTAACATTCGCGACCCCACTCCCGGAAATCTGACGATAGTAATCGTCCACCACCGAATCACCGCCTTCCGTTCCATAGAGTTCCCCAAATTTGAAAATGTAGTGAAAAGGAGGCTGACGGAACTGCTTAGACGTCCACGAGGCCAATCTGTCCAACTGTTCATCAACAACATATTCAGCATTATACTTAAAAAAAACGAGCATTAGAGGGACACAATATTTGGAGGAAAACGACCACAACAACTGCAGATGTTCCAACCGCGACATCGGCTCGGAGTCCCCATTCTGCTGTTTATCCACATATATGAGCATCTCCGTATTCTGTGCATGCGCGGACAGAAAATCCAGCAAACGGACACCATTCCGGAGAAGCACCTCGCTTCCATAGTGCATATCCCGAAATTTCATGGCCACTTCTTCGGCCAAATACTCGTGTTTTCCGACAATTAGAATCATCCGTCATTTTTTGCAAAAATAAAAAAAACGGGCGTCTCACGACGTCCGTTTTCACGAAATTATGAAAAAGTCTTCTTAAATTAAAATTCCCAAAGATCGTGCTCGAAAGTGCGCAATTTTTCAGTGATGCGTTCCGATTCGATACGTTGGTCGCGCGAATTGGCGATATAGTCCTGAATGTCGCGGTCATAGCGATTGGACTCCTTGTAGATTAAGCTGGAGAAATCGCGTTTCCAGGTAATCAGGTCGTCGAAGGAGAGACGGGCGGCCTGGTTCTTCACATTGAACACCTCCTGGTGAGCCAGGAAAGGACGGAGTTCATTGTAATAGATATAGCCGAGACGCTTCTGCGTCTTGTTGGCGGCCACGGCCTCTTGATCCTCCTCGTCTTCGTCATACGAAGAGTTGCTGGTCGGACGCTCGTATTCAATAATGGGTTCAATTTCAAGAATTTGAACTCTGAAAGTAGAATACTGCTTGTCGAAATACCAGACTTCCTTGATACGGTAGTTGATAATCTCCTTGGGCTCGAATTGGATAATAAGTTCCTTGGTACCAATCTCTTCGCCGGATTCGATGTCGTACTCGGTAATCGTCTGTGTTTGAGAGATAATGCTTTGCAACTCATCACGAGAATACGGTAACGTACACATCTCATCGGAATAGACAGGCAAGACACCTTCCGTTTTCTCGGGGTTGCTTATGTCTATGGCATCGAAGATGGTTTGTCCAAGGCTTCTCCAGGTGCCGCGTACCTCCGTGGGGAAGTAAAGCGGATGGTTGACCTTTTCGCGCAAGTCGATGATGCGCCAGACCGTCCAATAGTACATCACATCGGCTTGGCGAACCGGTGGATATGCGACTGGATCGGTAAAATCTCCTGTATTGACCTGTTCCCAAACGGTTTCCACCGGTTTGCGGACGGGCTGTTCCAGGGTGCTGCCATCAGTATCGTCTTCCTGTGCAAACGCGAAGGAGGCGGCCAGCAGCATCATTGCGAATAATGTGAACTTTTTCATAATTTTATTTTTTTGTAGTTATTATCTGATACGGACGGAGAATTCGTCCAAAGTACGCGAACCGGCCTCGGAAGAGACTTTGATATCGCTGAAATAGATGACCGTGTTGGCAGAAGCCTTCTGGATAGCAGATTTCGCCTTGTCGCTCAAAGCACCGCCCTGGCAAACGATAGCGGGTTCTTCCATACCCTTGCTCACGATAATCACGCGGAAAGAGTTGACAGACCACTTGAGGTCATACACAAAGTCATCACCCATTGTGGCACGAATCATCGGGTTGGCGAGCAGCTCAGCTTTCGCACGTTTGCCGCCGCGGATACCACCGCCTAACACAGCGCGCGGATCCGGAACGCGTTTCACACGGAATGTGGTGCTACCCAAAGTTTTTGTGGATTCACCCACCCTGGCTGCCACCGTGGCTTGGACAGTCTGACCAATCAAGCCGGTAGGAACGCTTACATTGAATTTGCCGGCGCCTTGGGGAGTGGCGTTGCATCCGGGGAATGAAACACTCAACTTGTCGGGGGCCACAGGACCGGACACAGACACAGGATTGGCGATGCCGGCATAAAGCACGTTCATCTTGTCTGCCGCAATTGTAGCAGACGGCGTCAACACCGTATATTTGTCACGGAATCCGTAATACTTAGGTTGACCGCTCGGGTCAATAACCTTAATCAAACCGGCATACTTCTGCTCACCTGTGCCGCCGGTACCGATTTTCAGTTTCACAAGACCATTTTCGCCTTCCAGTTTGTTAGCACTTGGAATGCCTTCTTCCGTCAGCGTGTCAACACCCATCTTGTAGTAAACCTCGGGGGTGGACTTGCTATCGTATGCAGCCACAATGATATCGGCCTCGTAGGAGTCGCCAGAGAAGACCATCTGTGATTTGGGAATGGCACGGCCGTTCACCTGGTCGAACTTAAAGTCATCAGCGCTGATAGATGCCTTCAGGTAGTTGAGCATCAACGACTCGGCATTGCGCACCTCACCAATCATTTTGTTCAACAAAGTGGCGGATGCGGCAGCGATGATATGGTCGAAGTTGTGTTCCTCCCAACTAACGGTGTTCATGTCTTTTGTATAAGTGGCATCCACATTGAGACCAATACCTTCTTCCAAGCGTTTCTGATCCTCCTGTTTCGCCAATTTGAGGACATTCGCCTTATACTTTTTGATTTCCGATTTCAATTTCTGAGCGTTACCCAGACGAATCATGAAATCAGTAGGTATATCGAAATTATCCTTTTTGACAATAGTAGACACATTTTTCAACTGCTTTTTCCCATCCACCTCGACGAGTGAATCACCATCAACGGCGAAGATGAGTTCGTTGCGCATGTTTTCAATGAATTTCACCATAGCGTCAGATTCCTTCTTAAGAATCTGGGCTTTACCGTATGCTTCGTCAACTTTCGGGCCTAAAATGGTCTTTTGCGCAGAAAACCAATTGTAGTCATTGGAATTCTGATTGGCGGCAATATTTGTGGAAGTCACCAAAGTGTCGTCAACGACTACGAAGGCGTTCAAAATCTCCGCAGAGACGTTCAAGGCCAACATAGCGGTGTACACCAGGTACATCATCTGAATCATTTTCTGTCTCGGGGTTTCCGGACAATTTGTTGCACCCATATCTCAATGAAATTTAGTTAGTAATTTTGGTTAATGGAAACTGAGAAATTACTTCATTGCAGCGAGCATGTTGCCATACACGTTGCTCAGTTTGGAGATATTAGCGGTGAGTTTGTCCATTTCTTCCTTGAAACTGCCAGTCTGCGCCATGGATTTGGCAGTCTGATCGTAAGCGGTCGCCAGTTGGTTGACAGACGTGGTGGCTCTTTTCACGCTTTCGATGTAAGCAGCGGTAGCACCACCATCCGTTTCGAGGTTGGCGGCCACCTTGTCATATTTCAAGGTAAGGTTGCGGATAGATTCGGAAGCTTTCTGCAGGCTGGAGGTGTAGTTGTCAGCAGCGACAACAGCATCGGAGACGCCTGCCAGTTTATGAGCATTGTCGCTCAAGTTACGCATGCCGGAAGCCAAACTTTCCATCAGTTCGGGACCGATCTTAGCCTCTTCCAACATTTTGTCAAGAGCCTGGGTCGGGGTCAACGCATCGGTCTGCTGTTTTTTCTCACGACGGTTTTTCTTATCGCTTTCCTCAAGTTCTATATCCGTACCAGTAGCCAGTTCGGGATAAACAAGAGCCCAGTTGTACTCCACATGCAAGGGTTCGAATGCGGAGAAGAAGAAGATGATAGACTCCGTGAACATACCTGCCATCAGCATGATGTTAGCGCCAGGCCAGTGCAAGATTTTGAACAATGCACCCAAGATGACAACGGCTGCACCCCAGCCATAAAGCTTCGCCATGAAGTTCTTGTAACCTTTCGATCTGACTAATTGATCAATCTTACTCATTTGTTTGATTTTTTTAAGTTAATGATTTTATGAATTTTATTTGATTTTTCTTCTAAAAAACGGCTTAATAGACGTGGGAAGCGCTCTTGCTGTTGTTATCGCCTCTCTGACGGCCCATATAGGACTGCACGTTACGGAAACCGACGTATGACTTACAGGTATCCTGATACTCGTAAGTTCTTGCATAGACAGTGGTGTAGTAACTGACATCTTTCCAGGAGCCTCCGCGGATCACCTTTCTCTTCTTGACAGGAGAATCGTCTTTCGTTGCATAATAGACGTATGTCGGGTTCATATCGTGAGTGAAGTTCGTGGCAGCCTCGTCAAAGGCGTCCTCGCACCATTCAGCCACGTTACCGCTCATGTCAAACAAGCCCCAGTCGTTCGGATGGTAGTGAGCCACGATGCCGGGATAGAAGTTGTCGTCGGCGATATAGTTACCGCGTTGCGGTTTGAAGTTGCTAAGGAAGCAGCCATTGCGGTTGGTGGTATAGGGTCCGCCCCACGGGTAAGAGGCGAGCGAGTTGCCACCACGAGCAGCCCATTCCCATTCAGCCTCGGTGGGCAGACGGAACTCCTGCTCATTCGCATATTGTTTTCCTGCCAGCCATGACATGCGTAACTGCGTTCTCCAACTCGAGAAAGCCTTAGCCTGACGCCAGCTGATACCGACAACCGGGTAATTGTCGTATTGCGGGTTGTTGAAATAGTTCAGGATCATCGGCTCGTTATACGAGTAGACAAAGTCATGAGCCCAACAAAGGGTGTCGGGGTAAATATTCACCACCTCGTGTTTGATAAAGCGCTGCCAGCCGTTGCCCATGCTGCTGGGACGGTTCGCATAGATACCGCCCAAGTCGTTGCCCTCTTTGTCGAACTCCTTGGTTGAAGCACCAAACTCATCCGGATTCTTGGGGTCACGATAGTTGCGGTAATCCAACCACCAATACTCGTAATTGAGCATGGATATGTTCAAGCGGTTAGCGCTGTAATGGTAAAAGCGGGTGTTGAGCTTGCTGAACATCGGGGAAAGAGCCGCCTGAACCTCCTCATTTTCGGAATTCCAAGGAATCTTCTCTTTCCAGTTGATCAGCTTGGGCTCGATAATCTCACCCTCGTTCTCACCCTTCGTGTATTTCAGGTAGTGGCCGTATTTCTCCTCGTCGGTGATTTCGGCATCTCCCAGCAGGGTGTGGGCGATAGAGTCGCGCACCCAATACACGAACTGGCGGTACTCGTTGTTGGTGATCTCGGTCTCGTCCATCCAAATGGCTGCCACAGTCACATTCTTGGACTGCTGGGTCAAAGCGAAGGGAACGTCCTGATCGCCACCCCCCATAAGATAGTGGCCGGTAGGAACATAAACCATACCGTAGGGCTCCAAATCGGAGAACTCGGGACGGTCTTGAACGCCGACGAGCTGGCCGTCGCCGCCGTTTTTACACGACACCAGTAAAACGAATGCCGCTGAAAGAAAAATGATTACCCGTTTCATATTGTTTCAATTTTTAATTTCAAAATTCTTGTTATTAACGCAAGATTGTTAATTTTAGTATCTATTCTTATAAATATATCTTGAATTGCCATAGCCGGAGAATACCTCGGGCTTGTAAACGTCGAAGCAGTAACGGACTACAACCTCTACGTCACCGAAACTGCGATTCTTCTTATAACCCAATGAATTGGCTGTGATTCCGTAGGAAACACCCAAATCCAAACCTTTGAGATAGATATTGGAGGAGTTGTGGAACGGACGGGCGCCAAAGGCCAGGTTGATAGCGTCCTGGAAACGATATCCTATACCACCCCAATAAACGCCGTTGTAGCGCGCCAACGCAAGAATCTCCCACTGGTAGGTCTTGAAATCGGTCTTCACAAGGGCTTGGGGCATAATCTCCCAATTCGGGTTAAACGGCAACACCCATGTGTAACCGCCATGAACATACAATTGGGAGGAACGACGCGAACCGAATTCGCCGGATACACGCAACGCTTGGTTCTTGTCGAACATAGCTGCAATTTGGGTCCAGCCGACACCTACATACCATAGGTCTGTCTTATACAAAACACCAAAGTTGAAGTCTATATCCAACGTGGATTCAGAAAGGTTCTGCAAGGTCGGATCCCCTTCCTGAATGACATTCCACTTTCCATCAATGGACTGGTTATAAAGAGAAACCTGGGCGCCAATGCCGAGGTGGCCCCCTGCAACGCGCATCTTATAAGCATAGCCGAGTTTCACACCTGTGTTACTGTAATAGCCGATACGGTCATGCACCAATGTGACTCCAATAGAGCCGTGAAGTTTCTTCAAATAAGATTCAATGCTGAAAAGAAAGTCCTGAGGTCCGGTTTTTTGCGCTGTGTCAGTAGTGATAGCGGTAGAGGGGAGATCTCCCCAGCCCAAATACTTGTTGTTGTAATCTGCTGTAAAACACAAAGTGTTATGCTGCTCCCCTATTCCGCCGGCATTATAATAAGATGTCACCCACGGAAAAAAGGTGAATTGTGCGTCATCCTGTGCAAAACCCGACATCATCGTGGTTATTGCCAGAAGCACTAACAGACCAACTTTTTGTATACCTTTCCTCATATTCTTTATCGAATTGTTTAACACACTAAAATACTGACCATCAGTGCATTGCGCAACTCGTTCATACATTTCGATTGAACATTTCCCTTCATATACGACCCTTTGACCCAAAAAGTTACACTCTACACTTTTAGCCTAATTTTTTGAAGTGCCAAAAATAGCATATTTTTTGAAATCTTTTCCACACAAAAAAACAAAATCGAAAAAAATATACAAACTTATCAACAAATAACTATATATCAGCATTTTACAATGAAAATTTATCATAAACATCTAATTAATAGATATTTACAATATTTTAGACACAAAATCGCAATCGAAGTCGATGGTCAAAATCAGAACACCGCATTAAGCGTCACATTGCCCGTATGGACAACGGGATGGCCCTGCATGGCACGGCCCTGATACTGGACGGCGAGTTGAAGGAACTGGGTGATTGAAATCTGCCCTGACAATGTCCACAGCAGGTTTCTGCCCATATTCAGCCCATCCAACATGAAATAGGAAACCGTGGAATTCGCTCCCATATCACCTTTTAAATAAACATATTCTGTTGATAATGAAATAGTTCCGCGATTCAACATCCGATACATAAACGACAATTCCGCATGAAACCGATGCACTTTCTCAAACCCTTGACGATTAACTTTGTATGCATAAAAACCTTTCATCTCGGCAGTATAACGATTTTGGAACTGCAACCGGACCTCCTCTTCGGCAGACCAAGACTCCACCAGATACTGCCGTGAAGTGAAACAGCTTGAACTATTGCGTGTGGTCTTATGCAATAATGCGGTTTGTAAATATAACGGCTGAACAGGCGTGCTTTTTAATTTAACCTCTTGATAGTCAACAGTATTTGTTTCAAGACCGTAATATAAATATTGGGTGTTCGCATTTTTCTGAACAATGAAGTCAAATGCAAAAGGATCACTGCTGTTATTGAACGATAACGTATTTGCCAGACTCAGTCGGTTGGCAACGAGATTCGAATCCTCTTCCGCACTTGCAAACGGGACGAACATGCGTGTCTTATGTTTCAGAGAGGCGTTAAGGGTGAAAACGTTGGAGAATCGGGCGAGAAACTTGCGAAAGCCTTGCTTGTTGGCCCACACAGCGGCCGGACGCAACTGAATGCTCTGCGTCCACTGGTTTTGCCAAACATTGACATACTCCGTACCAGCAATCCACACCTTGACAAACTCCGCCTCGTCGGGAAAGGCCGACACTTCGAATTCGTCAATCTCTTCAATTCCGTTGCCATTGTAGTCGTTCCACACATGTGTTCCCTGCCCTTTCGCCACTTTGATAAACGTGAACGCCTTCTTCAGTTCCATTCCACTGCCCGTCTCGTAGTAAGTATTGATAATGAGCGCATTACGAAGAAAACGACCCGTATACTGGATATTGCCGACGAAGTAGTGTTCACCGGCGGCTTTTCCCAACGAATCCGCCAGCGACTGATAACGGTAGGTGGCGTTCAAGGCGAAACTCTGGTTTTTGATTTGCGCAAGCCGATACTGCGTCCTCACCTCATGAATCGTCAAATGATGTCGCAAACGCTGCGAATCCGGCAACAACTCCACTCGGTTTTTGTATCCTAACAAAAATTGATGTTTCTCTTTATCAGGACTTTGGATGACCGCATTCAATTCGTTAAAGGCGAAACTGTTCAAGCGCAAAGAATCGGTGTGCACAGTTCTGAATACATTATACTCCAATAAATTATCCACATTCAACGCAATGGGTTTCCAATGCTTCGCAAGTTGTATGCGAGAAACGGCATAGCGGCTCTTCTGAATCGAATCTCGAGTGATCAGATAACTCGTTTTGGTCTGCAACCGCCAGTTTTGCCAACGGTCGTCAGTGGAAAGTTCGTTGCGCAGAGCGTTCACCTCATCGGTTCGATTAAAAAAGTTCAGCCCGTATCGCAGCAGATGACGACGAGACTGGCTGAGCACAAGTCCTGCCTGGGCCATCCACTCGGAACGGTTTACAGAATAGTCGGAAGCGAGGTTGTATTGGCGCGCAAACTCCACCTCCCGAAAAGACTCAAAAGGAGCGAAGTTCTTATGTAAATATTGCAACTGAGCACTACTTTCCAACTTCCACGACAAGGAGTCCAGTTTAGGGCCAAACATTTCCACATCACTGATATTCAGGAAATAAGCAAATCCGACATCATCTTGGCGATCCTTTTTTGAAAACGTGTTTTTGTCGAAATGAGACACAGCGAATTCCGTTTGGAGGTGCGTGTTTTCACGAGCGGCGAAGTCCAACCCTATCGTGGCCATCTGTTGGGAGGTCGGAGCGGTAAGCATCAGCACAGGCTCGTAATCGCCTTGAGGGACATCCTCGACCGGTGCCACCCACGCAAAAACTCTTCCATTAGCGCTGCTGCTTATCATTTTGTAATTCCCTTTGTTTGTTCCCATATAGGTGAAATCAGGAGAATAAAGTGTTGCATCAGGGTTCTTTGAAAATTGATATATAGTATATATCTTATTATTGTGCAATGTATCCACCTTTTCATATTGAATACGATCAGGAGCATAGGCCACACTGTCCGTAAACGGGTAATAGGCTATACCGCCGGCATCGCCAAGGTCAGACAAAAAACGCATATTCTCCACCGTCAATTCCGGTTGTATGGAATGATTCTTCAAATCCTGCTCATGAAACAGATTCACGTAGAGTTTGAGCGGGTGTTTGCCAGAAATTTCCAATTCATTGTGTGTAAAGAGATTATATCTTGAATAGTGACGATTCGTATACTCGAATTCCACGATAACGCGTTTCTCGGCCGAAACCAACATTTTGGGGGTAAATGTAAGTTCCGCTGTGTTATAATCGACCGTGTAATCGTTTTCGGCGCCGCGCGTCATGAGTTGTCCGTCCACATAGACACGTTCTGAACCCGCCACCATAACAATAGAGACCTCTCCATCGGCACCATACAACTTATACGGCCCTTTCACGCCATTTTGGACAGCAACGTTCTGCCGTGCAAAGCGGCCTTTCGCCACGCCGCCTCCAGCCTCGTTGAGCACCCGAATATTCTTGGAAATATTGTAGGAGACCCTGGCACCTATCCCAAGCATATTACGAGAAACGCGCAAAAAACGGTCATCTTGCATCGACCAGACCACATCGCCGGCATTGATTTTTGCTATCTCTTTGATTTTCAATGCAATAAATATACTACTAATATCTTGTAATGTTTGGGTATTGCCTTCCGGTTGCATAGGGATATTCTTGTCGGAAACCGAAGCCATTATCTCCACATCATTGGAAAGTTTTCCGGAAATCTGCAAATTGAGGGAAGAATTGAGCACCAAATCTTGATTATTGCCCACCGACACCCCTCGCGAAATAGCCCCATTCGTATATAACTCATTGTTATTCAACACATCATGAATCGACACGACGGGATATTCCACTATTTGATGCTGCGCCCGTCGGGGTTCGACCAATTGTGCGGACTTGTGTGCCACTGGCTTGGAAAGGTCGCCGGGAAAAACCTCATATTGGTAAAACAGGCGCTGTCCCATAAGGGTGGAATCGAGAACATACAGCGTGGCGGTCAGCGGATCAAGGCGGTATTGTGAAGCCGTAACATTATGAATATGAAATGTTTGCGGAACAATAGAAAGAGTGTCAAGTTTTAGTATCAGTGAATCTGCGATCACATGTCCTACACGCCAAGCGCCGTTCTGCTGCGCGTGCAACACGGTGGTGCAGCAGAACAGGGTGAAGGTTATGAAAAAGAGTAATTTTTCTTTCATCAAAAATAATCCGCAAAAATCAGGAGGCAAAGATAACTCTCTTTTGTCAAATTTCGTATTTTTGCCGCAAATTTTTTGACATGGAAAACATGGAGAATTACACGATGAAAGACACCCGTTCGGGTTTTGGCGCCGGGCTGATGGAAGCGGCGCAGCGTAACGAGAACATTTTCGCCTTGACGGCGGATGTCACAGGAAGCGTGAAAATGGGCGACTTCAAAGCTGCTTATCCGGACCGCTTCGTCCAATGCGGCATTGCGGAGGCCAACATGATTGGCATATCCGCGGGTTTGGCGCTGAGCGGAAAAATTCCGTTCGCCAGCGCATTCGCCGGGTTCGTCTCCGGCCGCGTTTACGACCAGATTCGCATGACCGTGGCTTATTCGAACTTGAACGTCAAAATTGCTGCATCACACTCCGGCATCACCGTGGGCGAAGACGGCGCCACGCACCAGATGATGGAAGACCTGGGGCTGATGAAAATGCTGCCCAACATGGTGGTCATCAACCCTTGCGACTACAACCAAACAAAGATGGCGACTATCGCCGCAGCCGAGTACAACGGTCCCGTTTATCTTCGTTTCGGCCGCCCCGCAGTGCCGAACTTCACCGAAGACAACAAACCTTTCATCATCGGCAAAGCCGAAGTGATGCGTGAAGGAGCTGACGTAACCGTCTTCGCCACCGGACATCTGGTATTTCCTGCACTACAGGCTGCCGACATCCTTCGCGAACAGGGCGTCTCCGTTGAAGTCATCAACATCGCAACAATCAAGCCTTTGGATGAAGAGGCCGTATTGAACAGTGTGCGCAAGACCGGATGCGCAGTCACTGCTGAGGAACACTTCCTCAACGGGGGCATGGGCGATTCAATCTGCCAGTGCTTAAGCCGTCACCAGCCGGTACCCGTAGAGATGATCGGCGTGGATGACCGTTTTGGCGAAAGCGGCACCCCCGACGAACTGATGTCACAGTTCGGTCTTGACAAAGAGCACATTGTGGCCGCCTGCCAAAAGGCTATCAGCCGTAAATAACGAACAACCAACATAATGCCTGAAATAACAGACGAATTCATCCTGTCGCTCTTCAGCAACGAGAACACTCGAGAGAAGGCCTTCGAACTGCTCCTGAAAAAATATCAGAAGCACATCTATTACAGTGCGCGACGCATCGTGACCATCCACGAGGATGCCGACGATGTGACACAAAACGTATGCATTAAAATCTGGCGGAATCTGGACAAGTTTCGGAACGAATCAAGTCTAAAAACCTGGATAACAAGAATTTGCGTTAACGAAGCACTCTCTTACCTCGACAAGAAGAAACGTTTGGTGAATCTTGATGACGACTCCTACACGGACTTCATGTCGGTAAGTCACGCTGACACCAGCACGATCACTCCTAACCAAATTGAACAGCTCCTTCAGGAAGAGATTGCCAAGTTACCTCCAAAGCAGCGCGCCGTGTTCACCATGCGTTATTACGACGAAACGCCCTACGCGGAGATGTCTAAAATTTTCGAGACCTCAGAAAGTGCACTCAAGGCCTCCTACCATTTCGCTGCAGAAAAAATCAAAAAAAATATTTCAGAACGTTTAACCTTTTAATCGTTAGATAGTCATCTTAATGTAATTTTTGTTCATTATGTTTGATTTAGAGACTTTAGATAAAACCGAGCACTACCAGATTCCGGATAACTATTTTGAGGAGTTGCCAGGGCGAGTCATGCAAAACATTAAGCATGAGCAACGTAAAAGAAGAACAATTATCTCCTCTGCGATAGCAGCCGTTGCAGTAATCGCAATTGCAGTTGGTATTTTCTTCACTTTTAACACATCCGACAACGGGACAGGAAACACCCCTTCACAACAATTGGCCGCCACCTCAGCTGAAACAGAGGTTCTGGAATCCGTAGCCACCGATTATTATAGCGAAGAACTCGCCATGATGGATTATTATCAATTTTATTAGAATTATATTTTATTAGAATAATTAAACGTTATCGCAATGAAAAAGCTGTTGATCACCCTGATGGTATTGGCGATAGGCTCTACCAGCATTTTATTCGCCCAAGAGAATAAAAGCCAAACGATGGCACAGGCGCGCATCGAATACATGAAGAAAAATCTCACGCTGAGTGACAAAGAGGCGCAAACTTTTTGGAAAGTGTATGAGGAATTCCTCGACGAAGAATTTAAGATTATGGATGCCTACCGCAACGATTTGGAGAAGCAAGGAATCAAGTTAGGTCCGTCGGGCACAAACAAAGAGGCCATCGCAAACATGTCAGACAAGCAACTCAACTACATGCAAGACAAGAAGTTCGAACTTCGTCAAAAGTTGCTGACAAACGAGACCAATTACTATAAAAAATTCAAGGCAATCCTCACCGCGCGGAACATCCAAAATCTATATAACGCGGAATACAACTTCAAGAAATTGTTAACGACCAAGAGGCAAGAGTTGCAGAAAGAGGCAACCGGTCCTGTGAACGGTGGCAAGAAAAAACGTTAAAAAAGAGTGCCGAAAGGCACTTTTTTTGTATTTTTGCCTTTTCAAAATCCACCCGTTATGAAAGAGTACGAATACCTGAAAATAGACCTTGCGGAGTCGGTCTGCACATTGACCATCTCTGCGCCGAAGTCACTCAATGCGCTGAATTCCAGCCTTCTGAAAGAAATGGACGATTTTCTGACGAACCTCGACCCCGACATCCGCGTGCTGATTATCACCGGCGACGGTCCGAAGTCGTTTGTGGCAGGTGCGGACATCTCGGAAATGCAGCCGTTGAACGCCGAAGAGGGCGAGCGTTTCGGGGCTATCGGGGCGGGAGTGTTCCGCAAGATCGAGACCCTGCCGATACCCGTCATTGCAGCGGTGAACGGCTTCGCGCTCGGCGGCGGCTGTGAGTTGGCGCTGGCTTGCGACATCCGCATCGCCTCCTCCAACGCCAAGTTCGGGCAACCGGAAGTCGGTCTCGGCATTATCCCCGGATTCTCCGGCACCTACCGCCTGGCCAAAATCGCCGGAATGGGCATCGCCAAGGAACTCATCTTCACCGCCCGCGCCATCAAAGCCGACGAGGCGCTGCGCATCGGTCTGGTGAACGCTGTATATGAGCCGGAAGAACTTATGAAAGAGGCGGTTAGAATGGCCCACCGCATTGTAAAGAACGCGCCCATCGCCGTGCGCTACGCCAAGGAGTGCATCAACGAAGAGTACGACCTACCCGCCGACGAAGCCATCGCCTACGAGAGCCGCATGTTCGGCAAATGCTTCGACACCCAAGACCAAAAAGCCGGCATGTACGCCTTCCTCAACAAGCAGGATGTACAGTTTAAAAACGAATAAACATCTATCTATCAATAATTTAAATCTATTATTATGAAAATTTGTGTTATCGGTACTGGTACCATGGCCAAAGGCATTGTTAAGGCTTTCGCCGCCAAAATGCCCGTGGTCATGAAAAGCAGAACCCAAGAGAGTCTGGACAAGGCGATGGGTTCAATTACAAAAGGTTATGGCAAACTGGTGGAAAAAGGCAAGATGACCCAAGAGGCTGTCGACGCCCTGCTGAAGAACATCACCACCACCACTGACTATGCCACATTTGCCGACGCCGACCTCGTGATTGAGGCCGCCGTAGAGGACATGCAGCTCAAGAAAGATGTTTTCATGGAGCTCGACAAAATCTGCAAGCCGGAGACGATTTTCGCCACCAACTCCTCATCGCTCTCCATCACGGAGATTGCGGCTTGCACGAGCCGTCCGGCCCAATTCATCGGCTGCCACTTCTTCAACCCCGCCGACAGAATGGCTTTGGTTGAGGTCATCAAGGGTCAGCTCACCTCTGACGAGACGGCCAAGTGCATCGTCGATCTGACTACCGAAATTGGCAAGACCCCCGTTCCGGTGAACGAAGCTCCCGGCTTTGTCGTGAACCGCATCCTCATCCCGATGATCAACGAAGCGGTGGGCATCTTGGCCGACGGCATCGCCAGCGCAGAGGACATCGACAAGTGCATGCAACTCGGCGCCAACCACCCCATGGGCCCTCTCGCATTGGCCGACCTCATCGGCAACGACGTGAACCTCGCCATCATGGAGGTGCTCTACAAGGAGTTCGGCGACCCGAAGTATCGTCCTCACCCGCTGCTCCGCAAAATGGTGCGCGCCGGTCTGCTCGGCCGCAAAACGGGCGAAGGCTTTTACAAGTACTAATCGAAAAGGTGCGTCGGAAACGGCGCACTTTTTTTATCCGCCGAACCTCATCGAAAACGTGGTATGCGGGCGGGTGCGTAGCGAAAGCGTGCCGCCGGAAAGGCGCATAATCTGCCGCGAGATGCTAAGTCCGATGCCGGATCCGTCGGTTTTGGTGGTGAAGAACGGGATAAAGATGCGTTCCTCAACTTCCAGCGGAATCGGGTCGCCGCTGTCGCTGACTTCAATGAACACGTCTTCGCGTTCGTTGAGGAAGGCGCGTATTTCCACCCAGCCGTCACTCCCCGCGCCTATCGCCTCTACGGCATTCTTCAGGAGGTTGTTGAGCACCCGCCCGATGAGGTTCTCATCGGCGTGCAATAACATATCCTCGGGCACCACCGACCAGCGGAAGTTTATACGGGCATTTTCCGGCACAGACTGCACCAACTTCACGGAACGCTCCACCAGTCCGCGAACGTAGAAAAGTGTCGGCGCTGGGGTCGGGATGTGCGTGAACTGCCGGTAAGACTCAACAAAACCCTCGATGCCCTTGCCCGTGGAGTGGATGACATCCAGCCCTTTATAGAGTTCAGACGAGGTGTCGGGGACCAACGTGCGCAGACTTTCGCTCAGCGACGTGATGGGACTTACGGAATTCATGATTTCGTGCGTGAGTACGCGGGTGAGCGAGATCCACGAGTCGATCTCCTTGTTGTCCAATTCGTTGTGTATGTCGTTGACAACCAAGATGCGAAGATTGCGGTCGCGGATGCGACTTTGAGAGACCTGGAGAGAGAGTTGTCGGGTACTTTCACTGTCATGGAGGGTGAGCGTGCGGGTGTCGCCGGCCGCAGACAGGAGCAGCGTGTCTGATAGCCCCGGACTCACTCTGTCGAGTTGCCGGATGTGAGTAAGCACGGGCAATCCGAAGAGCGCAGCAGCAGCCCTGTTGGTCTGCGTAACAAAGCCCTGTTCGTCATACACCACGATGCCAGTACGCACATTCTCGAGGATCTGCGCGTAGTAGCGCTCCTTGTCGATGGTTTCCTGCCTCGCTTTTTCGAGCATCTCGCGGATGCGGTTCAGCGACTCGGCCATCACGCGGTCGGTGCGCCGGGAATCGGCTTCGGGGAAGGTGAAGCTGAAGTCGCCGCCCGCCACCGCTTCCGACAGGAACTTGATACGGTTCATGTTCCGCCGGTTGCGCCGGATGAGGAGCCACGTGGTGAGGGCCCACGCGATTACTACTATTATCGTTATTACTATCATATCTGTTCATTACTATCCCAGGGTTCCGCTTCGCTGCACCCTGGGTTGACACGTGTCGGGCTTGCAGCCCTCTTGGATACACCACACTGCGCTTCGCTTGTGTGGTGTTATTTGCGCTATCGCGCGTTTTGCCTCTTCGAGGCTGCTCAAGGCCCCCACACTGCGGCTTCGCCTGGTGTGGGGTTATTAGCGCTTCGCGCGTTTTGCCTCTTCGAGTCTGCTCAAGGAAGTGTTTTATTCATAATTCAGCATTCAACATTCAGCATTATATCCCGTACTTCTTCATCTTGTTATACAGCGTCTGTCGTGTGATGCCGAGGGTGGCGGCGACGGCGGTGAGGTTGCCGCCGCATTTGGCGACGCACTTGCGGATCATTTCGGCCTCCATTTCCTCCAAGGTGGTGGCCTCCGGTGTGTCGGTGCGTTGTGCGGGGACGGTGAGTTGGAAGTCACCGGCGAGGAGTGTGTTGCCGTCGGCGATGATGACGGCTTTCTCCACGGCATGTTCCAACTCACGGATATTGCCGTACCACGGATGGTTGGTGAGCTTGCGGGCGGCCTCGGGACTCAGTTTGAGACCGGGTTTGTGGTACTTTTCCGCAAAGAGCGTCAGGAAACGTTCCGCGAAGGGGACAATGTCCTCGCAGCGGTTGCGCAAAGGAGGGATTTCCAAATGGATGGTGTTGACGCGGTAATAGAGGTCCTCGCGAAACTCGCCGCGCAGCACATTCTCGTCGAGTTTCTGGTTGGTGGCGCAGACGAGCCGGAAATCGACCGGAACGGCTTTGTTGCTGCCCACACGCGTCACCGTGCGCTGCTGGATGACGGTCAGCAGCTTGGCCTGCTGCGGGAAGGCGAGGTTGCCGATTTCATCGAGGAAGAGCGTACCTCCGGCGGCCTCCTCGATTTTGCCCGCGCGGTCGGTCTTCGCGTCCGTGAAGGCACCCTTCACATGCCCGAACAGCTCGCTCTCGAAGAGGGTCTCCGTCAATGCGCCCAAATCTACGGTCACAAACGGTTTGTCGTGGCGAGCAGAGAGTCCGTGTATCTCTTTCGCAAGCAATGTTTTACCTGTGCCGTTTTCGCCCGTGATGAGAATGGCGGCATCTGTCGGGGCGATTTTCTCCACCATGAGGCGGAGGTTCCGCATTGCCGGGCTGTCGCTCCAGAAGAGAGGACTGTCCTGAGTAGCAGATTGTTTCGCGGTCCCCTTTTCGGACTTGCAGGCGCGGGTAAGGGCGGCGATGAGCCGTTCATTGTCCCACGGCTTCACCACGAAGTCGGCGGCGCCCTCCTTCATGCCCGCCACGGCCAGCTCGATGTCGGCGTAGGCGGTGAAGAGCACCACGGGGAGGTCCGGATGGCGGGTTTTAATCTCGCGGAGCCATAAGAGGCCCTCGTTGCCGGTGTTGAGTCCGGCGGAGAAGTTCATGTCGAGCAGAACGACGTCCGGCCGGCTCTGTTCGATCTGCCGCAGGAGGGTATTGGGCGACGGCAGCGCGACCACCTGCCGGAATTCGCGTTCCAGCAACAGTTTCAGCGCGGCGAGGACGTTGCGGTTGTCGTCCACTATGAGGATGGTGTTGGGCATCTTAATGGTTATTGGTTATAGGTTATTGGTTATAGGAGACTGCGTAGAGACGCAAAATTTTGCGTCTCTACAACACCCTTATATTCAACATTCATAATTCAGCATTCCCAAAAATCGCGCCAAAGATAGGAAATATTTCCATACCAGCGGGTTATCATTGGAGGGGAATCAGCGAAGTGTCTAAAAACGAGACGGAAGTTGTCTAAAAAATGGACAGGGTTGGCGGTTGGCTACTGCCGCACCAACTGCTCGCAGAAGGCTCCCAGTTCCTCCTTCGATGAACGTTCCTTCATGATGAAGAAAACTCCGGTGCTTATTCCACATTTGATTTCCCAGTCCTGAATCTGGTTGCCGTTCAGGTAAAGTGCGGCGTGATGACCCTTTATCTCGTTGGTGAACCTATACCATTGCAAGCTCGCCTCAGGAGTCAAAGTCACGTTGATTTGCACCATGTCGGAGTCACCCTCCTTGCTTGGCACCGTCACCTCCACATGTTGCACCATAGGCTTGCCACCCAAAACTTCCGAACTGATGGCCAACGTGTCGGCATCCGCATCCCATATTTCCAGCTTCTCTTCCGTCAAAAAATTGTCCGCTCCCCGCTCATATTCCAGCACATATTCCGATTGACGCCACATCGGAGGCGTTTTAATGTACTTGGCCACAATCAGATAAGCCCAAATATCAAGACCGAGAAACACGACAATCATGGCGATACGGAACCACTTTTGTGTTCTGTCGAGATTCGTTTTCTTGTCCGTTGCAGGCTCGGCGGCCTCTATCTGCCGGATAATTTCATCGCAAGCTCTTGTCTTATAGCGTATTTCAAAAAAGCCCAATAGTACAAAAAATGAAAGCAGGGCAAAAAACAACAAGATTACAGCACCTGTATTCGGCAAATGGATGCCTCTACCCATTCCGGCAATCACCACCCCAAAGACAACGATAATACCTGTGGAATAATTCAATGCCGTGAAGAGAGAAAATAGTTTCTTAAAGTTTCGGGCTTGATGGGACAAGGTGAGCACATCGTTGTTTTCCAGTTCCTTGCTTTTCAGTCTTCGCGTTATCCATAATTCGATGGCAAAGCAAACCGAACAATAGGTGAGCCAAAACAGACTTAATGAAAGATTGCTGCCTTGAAAATATTTGACACACAACAAGCCGACAATGGCAAATAGCGGATAAAGGATGATTTGCATCCGTCTATACCGTCCATAAAAATCGGCGCTGTGCTTGATGGACGACTTCATCAGCCGGTCGTTGACGATTTCCTGTTGGTCGAACTGCTCTTTCAGCATTTCGTATTGGGCCTTCAGTTGGTCCAATTCGGAGAGTTTGTTATTATTTTGATTTTCCATAATGATCTCCTTTCATTCTTTTGTTGACATTTTCACCAGTTTGTCCTTGATGCGCATCAGCCTGACCCCCACATTGTTGGGCGTGATGCCGATGATGGCGGCGATTTCATCGTAGCTGACCCCTTCCAGCCAAAGCAGGATAAGGCTGCGGTCGATGAGGTCGAGTCGCGAGATGCGGTCGTAGAGTTCGCGGATTTGATGGGTTGAAGGGTCGTCGGTCTCGTAGGGATCGATATCGACGGTCAGCGGCACCGTCTCGATGCGTCGGCGTTCCTTCTTGTCCTGGTTGATGGCCGTGTTGAGCGACACGCGGTAGATCCATGTTTTGGCGTCACTGCGACCCTCGTAGGTGTCGAAGCCTTTCCAAAGCCGGATGAGGATCTCCTGAAAGAGGTCGTCGATCTCGGCCTTGTCGTGCGAGAACATGTAGCACACCGTGTAGATGGTCCGCTTGTGCCGCCGCACCAATTGTTCAAACTGATATTCTTTGTCGTTGTTCATAATACATTACTTTCGTTGCAACGTTCATCATGTTAGACAACAAAAGAATGAGAATTATTACATGATGGAAAATTTAATTATTCACAATTTCATACCCCTCCTCGCATCTCTGCAACCGCCAGCCTTTGTTCAGTTCAATGGAAAATTCAGGGCTCTTCTTGCGGAGTTTCTTGATGTCGCTGGAGAGAACAACTAATATGGGCTGGTTGGAAATCAGGCAGCCGTATTCGGAATAGATGGTGCCGAAATCGCCTTTTAACTCAATGACGGTGAAATAGTTACCTAACGTGTCCAGCCCCATCACGCACGCGGGATTGAACCCCATCTGGTAATCGTTCGTGCGAAGGTAAATGACGTTTTTGGACTGAAGCGACTCGGTGACTTTGTCTATCACCTTTTGTCGTTCAATCTCAAGAGTATCAATATCTTGTATCACACGAAGATAGGAATCCGATTGCTTTAACACCGTCGTGTCTTCCAGTTTTGAGGGGTCAATGCCGTACAGTTTGCCGGCTATTTCGCTCAGGTTCATCGAAGGTGACGCATCGTGTCGCCACGAAGGGGCTATGTCGTTCAAGCAGGCGTACATAGCCCCCATGTTGTAGCCGTATTGACGAGACAAATTCGGCGATGAGAGGAGCCTTTCGACCTCCTGACAAAGCTGTTGCGCCACCTTTAGCGAATCTTGAAAGCAAATACGATATTGGGTGTACATTGCGAGTCCTTCCTGAAATTCGAACCGGCACTCATCCGTGATTTTGTCAGGGAAAAGCGCCCACCGCCACTTTCTGAACGCCAATGCCCGCTCAATATGGGGCTTTCTTTCCAAGATGTTGCTGCTCATTGCTTTGCTAAGTTCCAACAACTCGCACAAGACCAGCGTTCTGCCCATTTTCGTATCCACATGCGCATTGTTGTACATCACTTCGCTCATGTTGTAGTGCTGGTTCTGAAACCGATGGAACAGCTCGTGGACGAACACCTCCACCATTGCACTGTCCGACATCGTAAACATCGGCACAACAGCCACATCCGAACCCTTGAATCGTAAGGCCGAGCCCGCCACCACGATATCAGAATCCAAAATCCCGCAATAGAGAGAATCTATCTTTTGTGAAACCGACAGCAGCGCGGACTCATTGGTGAATGTCAGCTTGTCGGAGTCCCTGACCAGCAGAACCGGACCCCAGATATTCTCACCCCACAGTTCGCCACCGTCCGCGTCACATACGCGTTGCGCCTCCGCAAACAGCCCCAACGCCTTCTTACACAGCGCTGAATCAGGAGTTTGCGCCTGCGCGACGGCACATTCGCCGACCGCGAGCAGGAGCAGGAGGAGGGATGCTATTTTGATGGGGAGGTTTTGCATATTTCCGTTAGGGATTTTGATTCGTTAGTTTCAAACGTGTTGTCAGTGAAAATCGTATAATCGTTTCTTTTTCATATTGCCCTATCGCTAACTGTTCCTCCTGTGGAGATGCGATTAATCGCGTCTCTACAAAGGTCTGCGCCCCGGAGTATAGATAAAAGCGGTTTAGAAAAATTATTACCAAAGGGCGACACGACCGAGTTGACCTAAGTCAAGAGTAGCCGATTCTGCACCAAGGGCTTTGAACACACGCATGATGGTGCTGTATGTGATGCTTCGCCCGCTCTCAATTTTGGATACTTCAGCGCGTTTAACACCCATGCGTTCACCCAACTGCTGTTGTGTGAATCCTATTTTTTTTCGGGTCTGTTTGATTGCCTCTCCAATGCGATATTCCTCCACACCTGTCCTTACTTTTGCATCAAAAGCTTCTCTTTCCTCGGTGCCGACCTCGCCGACATACTTGTTAAGCATCTCTTCGTGTGTCATTATTTCCATATTCTTTATCGTGTTTTATAATATTCATTCCTGATAATTTCCGCGTGTTCAATCTCTTGTTTAGGCGTTTTTCGTGTCTTCTTGTCGAAGCCGTGAGTAGCCACCACAATGGAGGAGCGCGTCTTGTCCCAAAACGAAAGCAATCTGTATTCGTTACTTTCAAATTCGGCGCGAAATTCCCAGATACCTGACTCGTTCAACTTCTTGAAAATCCGAGAATCCACAACCCCCATTCCCACCAAGGAGATGTTGTAGAGCATTTTTCTGCGTGCCTTTTCCGGCATGGTGTCAATGTATTTCTGAGCTTCTTCGAGATATTCTACCTTGATGTTCATTCTTCAAATTGTTTCAGGTTGCAAAAATACAAAAAGTTCCAATATTGGAAACAAAAAAAAGAGACGCGATTAATCGCGTCTCTACAACCTGTAAAAAACTAAATCAGATATTCTATTACGCTTTCCCCTTGCTTTTCTCCCTCCGCTGCCGCAGCCAATACACGAGGGCGGCGGTGAGGAGAAGCAACACGCTGATGAGGCCGAAGAGATTGCCGAAAGGCCAATGGAACAGCTTGCATGCGGCATTGGCGACAAGGAACAGACCTGCAACTTCGGCAATTCGGATAACCGGTCGTTCTTCAGGGACAATGCGCACCAGATGGCGTCCCGTCAGCAGGACAAACACCACAGCTGAAACTCCCGCAATCAAATAGATAAGGTTGGCGAAAGGCCAATGCATCAGCTTGAAAACGAGGCCGAAAAGACTTAACACGAGCAGGACAACGCCAGTCCAATAAGCCCCTCCACGACGATAGGAGGGCATTTCTGCAGCTTCACCGCCATTCAATCGCGCAGTCAGTTCCAAAAGCTCGTTGCTCATCTTGGAAAGCCGGTCTATGTAGCCTATTATCAAGATGATGGATATCGTAAGGATGGCCGCCACAATGACAAACGAGGGTCGCAGATAGACCAACTCACGCTTGTCATCCAACTCAATCACAAACCACATCGTCCATAGACAGAGAGTAAGCACCCCGGTGATCCAAACCAAAGAGAAACAGGTCTGCGCACTCTTCATCTTTTGGCTAAGTGTTTGAATGTCGGCATCTTCCGTGTTGATTTTCAGCACCTTCCGGCAACTTAGCAGTTCAAATAGTCCGATAAGCAAAAACAGAAGCACCGATACGACCATAAAGTAAAATCGAAGTTCGAAGCAATACCAACTCCAGCAAACCGCGGCGGACAGCAGCCCATAGGTGAGCACAGTTTCTATATTGCGGCGTTTGAAGTCCGATATTCTCGAATGCAGCATTTCGTGAATCAGGTCGTTGTTGACGATTTCCTGCTGGTTGAACTTTTCCTGGAGCGTTTTGTATTGCTTTTGCAACGCCGTCAGCTCCACTTCCTGGTTTTGTTTTTTCTCTTCCATGACGATAAGGGTTTACTGGGTGATGGATTTCGCTTTTTGGACCAATTTTTCCTTAATACGGTGCAGTTTGATCCCCACATTGGCCACGGTGATGCCCATAACGGCGGCGATTTCGTCGTAGCCGATGCCTTCCAGCCACAATAACACGAGACCTCGGTCCATCACATCAAGCTGGTGGATGAGCGCATAGAGCTGGCGAATCTGTTCGAGCGAGGTGTCCTGAGGGTCGTAGGGGTCGATGTCGGTGCTGAGCGGAACCGTCTGCGGGCGGCGTTTCGCCCGTTTGCTGCCGTTGATGGCGGTGTTGAGCGCGATGCGATAGACCCACGTGTTCACGCTGCTGCGATTCTCGAACTGGTCGAACCCCAACCATAACCGGACCAGTATCTCCTGAAACAAATCGTTGATTTCCTCGTTGTCGCGGGAGAACATGTAACAGACGGAGTAGATTGTCCGCTTGTACTGCTTCACCAGCTCCTCAAATTGCTTTTCTTTCTCGCTTTTCATCTGACCGTATTTTGGTTTTTTATGGCATTGGACAACAACACCCAAAAATCCTTACAAAAAATTTCAAATTGGAAATTCCGTTTTTTAGATTATACTTCCCGCCTCTTCCAACAGGAACGGGATAACGCCCATATACATGATGCCGTTTTCATCTGTCCAGGGCTTCGCGTTGCCATCCACGATGACAATCTTGCGGAAGAAGTCGCCCGAGTTCCTCAGCGAGAAGGTCTCCTGAGACCATTGTGTCTTTCACCAAGCAACTAACTCTCTGATATACTTTTTCTTCGGATGATTATTAATATGTTCTACTGCAAAAACAGTCGTATTGTTCGACCATTTTTGCAGTGCAAAGATACATTTTTTCGAAACCGAGCAATGTATTATTGTTGCGTCTCTCCGAGACGCCGCCACGGAGCCGCGCCCTCGTGCCCCACATTGCGGCTTACGCCTTATGTGGGGTTAATTGCACTGCGTGCGTCTTGCCTCTTCGAGGCTGCTCAAGAAAGAATATTCATTCTATATGGGAAACATGCTCCCTTATCCCCTGCCAAACCTCCAAAGGCGGCAACTGGATGGCGGAACGTCGCTCATCTACCCGTTGCGGATCATACAACGGGACATCGGGCACGAAGAGCTTCTGCCCATAGTAGGATTCGCCAAAAAGCCGGTAATGGACATCGTCATACAGTTCGGCATAGTCGAAAAGGTGGTAATTGCCCATGTTGACCTGTTCGAGCAGCCATTCAAAAAAGGTCTGGAAATCCGTTTGCGACAATGTTGCCGCCTTTTGCGTGATGAGTTTCTTGATGTGTCCGTTCCATGTATCGTAGGTATATCGGGGATAAAAACCGCTGTTCAAAACCTTCTGAAGGGTGTCGAACGAGGCGATGGAATTCAGCATCGCGTCGCCGTTTTTCGTCATAAGCCGCTCATAATCAGCACGCAATTCATCGTAATTGGCTTTCACAGAATCCATTAAAAGTTGCGGAAGATTCCACTTTTCGTCTAAACGTTTCCCGCAAAGGACCATTTTCTTCGCCTGCTGAACCGCTATAGCCGTGTCGCCTTCCAAATAATAAGAAGCCAACACTTCTAAATCGCGAGGAAAGGCGTAAAACTTTTGATCGAAGTACCATTCGTTTGTCTCTTTCATGTCCCTGTTGCTCCAATGGGCTTCAATGCCGACATACATATTGGTGTTGTTGGGATAATATTGGGTCAGATAATCCAGATAATCGGAATTGATGGACAGCTCTTCAAGCCCCCAACTCTTCACATAATCGGAAAACAGCCTGATCCCCATGACCGCCCGACGACGGTCAAGGTTTTCCATGTCCATGATAGGGTAATATCCCATGTCATCTCCCATTCCATTCATCTGTGTGCCGTAAATTTGAGGGCGTCCTTGCATCATCAAGTATCGGTCTTCCATATAGGCGAGAAAACGCCTTTCCGCATCGTTTTCCAGAACGGCCTGACGGTATCTTTTCAGATATTCCAGCAAGTAGAAAAACGAATGCTGGGCTATCAGCCATGCGTTTTCCGCTCCTTTTTGACCGACAAGCTTCCAGGAGGGGAAGCCATACTGAGCAATTAATGCCTGCAAATCAGCCGTGTTGGCCGAGTCAATGGCAATCATCTGTTCGCTGATTTCTTCATTCCAGCCTTCCGCTTCCAGCCTCATCCGGATACCTTGATCCTTTCTAACCATGGCAGCTAAAGAATCGATGAAAGGCCGGCTTCTTCGGCTCTCGGTGATTTGAATAAGGGAGTCCAATTCCGGCCAGTAACTTCTTGCTTGCAGGTCATAACCCTTAAGCCACGTGTCAAAAGCCTCTCTTTCAAACCCGTTGGATTGCACAAGTCGGTACAACAGTTTTTTCGCCTTTGCGGAATCGCCGAGCTTTTCCGCGCAGGAATGATACTTCAGCAATTCGGGGTAATAGGCCACGGGCTCTATGGAGTCGGCCGCGCAGAACAAGGAGTTTGCCCTCTCGCAGTCGCCGGATTGGTAAGCCCTGACCGCGTCGCATGTCAGCGATGCGTTTTTGGGCAAATAGTCGAGCTGTTGTGCCCAAGTCGCCGCCACTGAAGCAATTAGAAGGACGGTCAGGGTTATTTTTCTCATAACGGCTAAAGCGTTGGTGAACAATATAATATCGACAAACGTGTATTTCGGGGGAAATATTGCGCGGGAAGGCTGACCACCTCAAAAATTCGTCCCTACCAAGTCCACCAGCAACCGCGAGCCGTCGATGTTGGTGTTGTCCATCTTCACAAAGCCGTAGGTTTCGTTGTAATACGCTGTGAGATAGGTTTTTCCGATGCAGCTCTTGGCCACAGCCTCCACCTTCACGCAAGAGAGCGTGCCCATGGGCGTGACCACCTCGCAATCTGTGTCGGTGATCTTGTATTTGTACTTGTTGACGATGCCGCCCGTCCACGTCTTCCAACGCTCGTCACCCCACTGACTGCCGATGGAGAGTCGCCATTTCCAAGTCTTTCCTTTTTTGATGGGATATTGGATATACGGGAAGGGATTGATCTCGACGATTCGAAACAGGCGGCTTCTCATGGGATGCATCCACAAATTCCGTTCGTTCTCCACGATGCCCGAATACGAGGTTTCCCTTGACCTCTGGTCGGCAAAAAGGAAGCATAATGCCTCCACGGTTTGGTCATAATCTTTGCTGAAAATCTTATGGTGGCATGCGACCTCCAAGACATAACGGTTGCTGCAAGAATCGGGGTCACCAAAGGTATCCGAGAAAGAAAAATCCGACACTTCGTAAGTACACTCGGTTGTGTCGCCCGTCTCTGTAAGACAAAACCCTTGTTTTGTAATCTTTTTGTGCCTCATATAGCGTTCCTTGCCCTGCGGGTCGAAATAGTGGAACTCGAAGGTGAACTCCCTGTCGGCCTGGTAGATTTTGTTGTCCTCTGTGTAGCGGCACGGATTCGAGGTGTCGTTCCGCACTTCAAACCAAACGCCGTTTTTGCTGCTTCGCGTATACTCCGTGTTTTGGGCCTGCGCAGTGAGGAGGGTGAGCGCTGTCAATGGTAGCAGGAACAGGAGGGTTAATTTGATGACGGCGTTATTCATTGTTTGGTGATTTTTGGTTCGTCTTTTTTTTAACGGCGGCAAAGACACAATTATTGTTTTAATTATACGACTAAGATTTTAATTGTATTTTTTACGGCTCTACCTTTCGGCATCCATCGCAAGGCGGAAACCGATGCCCCAACCAGAGGTTTGTTCGGGGCGGACACCGACCCGCGTGTCCACTTCCAAAGCGCGAGCGGTGACGCTGCCGCACGACCCCCCTTTGACCACTTTCAACTCGCCCGAGTCAGGACCCGTCGGCCTGTAATACAACGAATCCGGGACATAATAATCGGAAGAAAACCAGTCGCTGCACCATTCATTTGCGTTGCCGCTCATGTCATACAAGCCGTAACCGTTGGGGCGTTTCTTCCCGACGTTGTGCGTGAACCCCTGGTGAATATCCCATGCGACAACATTTATCGTATCGCTGCCGCTGTATCTCAATCGCGGATGCCCGCCCCAAGCGGCATACTGCCATTCCGCCTCGGTGGGAAGGCGGAAATGCTTGCCAGTGAGCTTGTTCAATGAATCGATGAAAGCCTGCGCTTCGCTCCACTTAACGGATTCCACAGGCAACAGCTCGGGGTGTTTTTCACTACCGTATGGATTGTTGTCCTCATTGAAACGGGAGGGGTTTTTGTGCATCACCGTTGCATAGAGCTGCTGTGTCACTTCGAATTTGGCCATATAATACGGGGCAAGGACAATGGTGTCGTAGCCATTGTACGCACCCTTCCCCATCACAGGACAAATCCGCCCATAGTCACAAACGGTGTCCCCGTAATAGTTTTTCCGGATAAATGTATCAGGAGAAATCAAAACCATATCTATTTTGACATATTTGTTCACTGAAATGGTGATCTTTTGGGGTTGAGCGGATGTGATGAGAAACAGCGTGCATCCGAGAATTGACAGGAGGATTTTTTTCATTATTTTGGTTTTTGTGATAATCATTCAATTGTTGCGTCTCTCCGAGACGCTGTTGCAGATCCGCTGTCGTGAAGCCCCACATCGCGCTCCTTCGTCGCTTATGTGGGGTTATTAGCACTTCGTGCGTCTTGTCCCTCCGGGACTGTTCAAGGAATATGTTTAATATTACTACCCCGCCCTTCGGGCACCCGTTGCAGGCAAGCCTGCTTTTCCTCTTCGCTCGGCATAGCAAAAGCAAGCTTTTCCTCTGCCCTCGCTCATTCGTCAAATCTAAAATAGAAGAGGAATTGGGGCTTTTCGTCACATCGTCCTTCATCGCTTCATCGCTTCATCGTCCTTCATTGTGAATTGTGAATTATGAATTATGAATTACGTCAATCGGCTCGAACCGAAGCGACATTGACGACTGCACCGTGACAACCAACACCGTGAGGGCCAGCAGGATAAGGTAGGCGATGGCGAAAAGCCAGAGCGCGATGGGTGCGTGGCAGACGAACAGCTTCAACCAATGGCCGATCAGCAGAAGGCTGACGGGCACGGAGAGCAGGAAGGCGACGGTGCAGACGAGGGCGTACTTGCCGTTGGCGCGGGCGAGCAGCTGTCCCGTGGAGGAGCCGAAGATTTGCCGCAAGCCCAACTCGGGACGGCGGTAGGTCATTTCCAGTAGCAGCATCCCCGCCACGCCCATCAGCGCGAGCAGCACCGCGATGCCGCAGAGGATGAACAACCCCTTCGAGAGGCCGGCTTCCTTCTCGTAAAATCCTGCTATGTCGTCGTCCAACGTGCTGACCTTCAAATCGGTTTTGTGACCGTAGTCGCTCGTGATGCGACGGATTTCCCCAATCAGCGCGGCAGTATCGGCATTCTCCTCGTACTTAATGAAGAATTGGCGAAGCACTTGACCATATTTCCCGACCTCAATGCCCAACGGCTGGATGGTGTCGAACAGCGGACGGAAATGGAAGTCTTCCGCGATGCCGATCAAAGTCGTTTGCGAAGAAGAACCCCAAAATCCCTTCATAGACCAGCTCGAACCCAATTGAGAAGCATCTAACCGGTTTGTGGAATCCGCAAGCAATGGCTTGTAATAAGAGTCAATGTTCAGGTGATAGACATCTTGCAACTTCTTGTTGAAAATCACGTATCGCTGAGTTTCGGACGATATATCACAATCTTTGAACGTGCTGCCGTCCACCATCTTAATTCCGAAAAACTCCATGAAATTGGGATAAACCGACATGGCATTGAATTCGATGTCGCAGGTGTCCTTACCATCGGGAGAATAGAGCCGGCGCCCAAACAAAACGTAGCCACTATTGCGCACGATGTTGCACGATGCCGCCGTAATGTCTTCAACGTCAGGCAATTGTCCAACCGCATGGATATATGACGGTATGCTGTCCGTCCAACGAATATCCGCACTGTAATTCAGAATGTTATGCGTCTGATAACCCATGTCATACGTCTTGAGGTAACGGTTTTGGACAGCGACATACAGCGTGCAGGACAGGATGAGAGAGGCGAGGAAGAATTGCAGCCCGATGAAGAGCATGCGCAGACGGCGGCCCGTTTTCGAGAAGCCGTAGCTGCCCTTTAGCGCGACATCCGGGGAGACAACGGTAACCATTCGCGTCGGGTAGATTGAGACGACAACTCCGACAACAAGGGACAACAATAAGGTAGTCAGGATGATAGAGACATTGCCAGAAAAGGTGACGGGGTTGGACAGCATGGGGATTTCCGGCAAGCGGGTGCAGAGCAGGAAAACGATGAAGGCGATAAAGAAGGCCGTGAGCGAAAGGGCGATATAGCCCTTCGCCATCGACCACCAAATTCCGCCGTCCGACTCGCCGAGCACCTTGCGGGTGTTCACGCGACGCATACGCAAAGGCGCCTCTGCGATGGCGAAGTTGGCGAAGTTGAGGAAGGCGATAATCAGCACCACCCACGCGATGCCCGCCAGACAGTTCACCACGAAACGGCTGACCGCATCAAGGTTGCTATAGCCCGTGGCATCGGTCTCGAAATGGATGTCTTTGGCAGCTACCAACCGTACTACATCCGACGGAGCGGATTCCCATAACTTTTCGGTGTAAAACTTATCCTTTAGCATAGCGGCCAGTGTGTCAGGGTTAGTGCCGGGCTTCAGTTTGCAATAGATGGAGCCCCAAGGATTGGGTTCTTTCCTTACACATTCAGCCAAGATGGGGACAGGATGGGTAGAATCGCAGGAAACTTTGATTTTCAAGAATTTATCCTTTGACGGTTCTATCGATTCATAATTCGTTGCGCT
>Ga0265299_10000552_pt1 | contig 45880 bp, 37 predicted proteins | sample AusTroGonzalo_MG_4_FD_193485 | JGI IMG/M metagenome (GOLD analysis project Ga0265299, IMG submission 193485) | Bovine rumen microbial communities from tropical cattle in Woodstock, Queensland, Australia - Gonzalo_02 | ecosystem: Host-associated > Mammals > Digestive system > Stomach > Rumen ...
CCCGCAGCGACGCCTCCGGCGGTGCGCCACGGCAACGGGTTAAATGCAATTTGGCAGACTAAATGCACACAGCAGAGCTACAGTGCATTTAACCTGCCACTAGTTGCATTTAGTCTGTCCGGCGACCCACTATAGGAACCTTGCGGTATAGGAGCGCGGACAGTCTCGTATTGCGGAAATCGGCCCCTCGCAGACGAGTTCGCCGCCGACGACGCCTCCGCCTGGCCCGAGGTCGATTATCCAGTCGGCGCACTTCATCACGTCTGTGTTGTGCTCGATGACCACTATCGTGTTCCCTTGGTCGCGCAGCTTGAGAAGAAGCCGCATCAACTTGGCTACATCGTCAAAGTGAAGCCCCGTAGTCGGTTCGTCGAGAAGGTAGAGCGTGCGCCCGGTCGAGCGCCGCGAAAGCTCCGTCGCGAGCTTTATGCGCTGAGCCTCGCCGCCGGAAAGAGTAGTCGCGGACTGTCCAAGCTGTATGTAGCCAAGGCCGACATCGACGAGCGTCTTCAGCTTTCTTGCAAGCGACGGGACTTTTGCGAAGAACGCATACGCCTCTTCCACCGTCATCGAAAGGATCTCGGCAATGTTCTTGCCCCCATACGTGACTTCTAGCGTCTCGGCGTTGAATCGCTTTCCGCCGCACTGTTCGCATGTCGCATAGACGTCGGGAAGGAAACTCATCTCGAGCTTCTGCACCCCGTCGCCGCCGCAGACCTCGCATCTGCCGCCCTTCACGTTGAAGGAGAACCGTCCCGCCGTGTAGCCTCGCGCCTTCGCCGCCTGCGTCTGCGCGAAGAGCTCGCGTATGTCGGAGAAGAAGCCTACGTACGTCGCAGGATTCGAACGCGGCGTGCGCCCGATGGGCGACTGGTCTATCTCTATGACCTTGTCCAGATGTTCGACGCCTGTCAGCTTCCTGTATTTGCCAGGCATGTCTTTCGCGCCATGGAAATGCTTCATGAGCGCGCGCTTCAGCGTCATGTCAACAAGCGTCGACTTGCCAGATCCCGAGACGCCGGTAACGCACGTAAATGCGCCGACCGGTATGTGGACCGTGATGTTCTTGAGGTTGTGGGCCGTGCAGCCGGAGAGCGTAAGAAACTGAGAACCTTCATTTTCCATTTTACATTCTACATTCTCAATTCTCTTGCGTCCTGTCAAATAGTCTGCGGTCAGGCTCTTCGCCTTCAGGAGACCTGGAAAATCACCCTGGTACATGACGCGCCCACCTTCGCGCCCGGCGCCTGGGCCAAGGTCTATTATGTAGTCCGCCGAGCGCATCATCTCCTCGTCGTGTTCGACGATGACGACGGTGTTGCCGCGGTCGCGGAGTCCCTTGAGCGTGGAGATAAGCCGCTCGTTGTCGCGCGGATGAAGACCTATCGTCGGTTCGTCAAGTACGTACAGAACTCCCGTCAGGCCAGAGCCTATCTGCGTCGCAAGGCGTATGCGCTGCATCTCGCCGCCCGAGAGGGTGGCGGACGCCCGGTCCAGCGTAAGGTAATCGAGGCCGACGTCGAGAAGGAACTTGAGCCGGCGGACAATCTCCGCAAGGATGTCCTTGAGCGGCTCGAACCTGCCGCGCAGGTCGTCGGGCTTGAGCGAAGAGAAAAACGCAAGCGCCGCGTCGGCTGGCATGGCCATCACTTCCGGAATAGTCTTTCCGGCGATTGTGGCGGCGCGGGAAAATTCGTTGAGGCGCGCCCCGCGGCAGTCGGGACAAGTCCTGAAACTCTGGTACGATTCGTACTTCGCGCGCGTCTCTTCGTCTTCGGCTTCCTCCAGTCGCTTCTGCAACGTCGCGATAACGCCCTCGAACGGACGATCCACGGAGCGCCATGGGAGGATGAGGTCATCCTTGAATCCGTGCATGAGATCGTGGCGAAATTTCGCGGGCAGCTTCTCGTATGGGGTCGAGAGCTTCACCTTGTACTGATGTGCGATCTGCTCCAAGAGCGCATTGTAGTACATGATCGCGTTGTGCCCGGCGCGGCGCCAAGGGTGGATGCATTCGCGCAGGGGAAGCGACTTGTCGGGAACTACGAGATCTTCGTCGAAATAGTAGAGCTGCCCGAGGCCCGAGCATGTCTGGCACGCGCCGAACGGCGAGTTGAACGAAAAGGATCGCGGCTTGAGCTCGTCGAACGACAGCCCGCAGCTAACGCAGGCGTTGAGTTCCGAGAAGATGGCCGGTTGCGCGCCAGAGTCCAGCCGTTCAACTTCCAGCACGCCCTTGCCGGTCTTCAGCGCAAGCTCCACTGAGTCTGTAAGACGCGTACGGTCGCACGGCAGCGAAAGACGGTCGACGACGACGTCGATGTCGTGCTTGCGCTTGCGGTCGAGTTCCGGCACGTCTTCGAGAAGACATGTCGTTCCATCGACGCGCACCCTGGCGAACCCGTTGCGCTTCAACGCGGCGAAGACATCCTCGTGCCGCCCCTTCCTGCCCTTCACGACCGGAGAATATAGGATTATCCTCCCGTTCCCCGTTCCCCGTTCCCCGTTCCCCATTCCCGATATGGCATCGACGATCTGCTCGGCTGACTGGCGAGTGACGGGTTTGCCGCACTTCGGACAGTGCGGTGTCGCGGCGGCTCCGTAGAGAATGCGCAGGTAGTCGTGTATCTCTGTGACGGTCGCGACAATTGACCGCGGATTCCCGCTCGTCGTGTGCTGCTCGATGGAGATTGCGGGGGAGAGGCCGTCTATTTTTTCTACGTCTGGCTTCTCCATTCTGTCTAGGAACTGCCGCGCGTAAGCGGAGAGAGATTCCACATATCTGCGCTGTCCCTCGGCGTAGAGCGTGTCGAAGGCCAGCGACGACTTCCCGGATCCGGAAAGCCCCGTCACGACCGTCAGGGAATTGCGCGGTATGGTCACGTCTATTCCCTGGAGGTTGTGGACTCTAGCGTTTTTGATCGTTATGTTCATGCTGCCTTTCACTTCCCGACGCAGAAGCGGGAGAAGAGATTCGCAAGAAGATCATCAGAGTATTCGGCGCCGACTAGCGTGCCTAGCCGATTCGCCATGTCGCGCATCTTGTTCGCGAGAAGAACGATGTCTGGCGCGGTGCCGGACGACATCTCGCCCAGCGCGGCACGCGCCATCTCCCGAACGTCCACGAACGCGGAAAGCGCACGCTCCCCCCGATCCGCCTCCGTGTCGCCGCCTACGGAGGAAAGCGCCGCGAGCTCCGCCGCAATCGCATCCTTGAGCTCCTCAAGTCCTCCGCCAGTCACTGCGCTCGCGAAGACCGCATCGTTTCGCGAATGAGGCCGCTGCGGCAAAAGATCGCTTTTCGTGAATACGCGGATCTCGCGCGAAGACCTTTCGCCGGTCGCCGCGCACGAGGCGTCTGTCGCCTCCTCAAGACGCAAGACGACATCTGCCTTTTCGATAAGCGATTCCGACCTGCGCACGCCTTCGGCCTCGATTTCGTCCGCCGTGTCGCGAAGCCCCGCGGTGTCAACAAGCCGCACTGGCCACCCGCGGATGTCGAGCCACTCCTCGATGGAGTCGCGCGTCGTTCCCGGCGTGGCGGAGACTATCGCGCGGTTCTCTTCGAGCAACGCGTTCATTAGGCTGGACTTTCCGACGTTGGGCGGCCCCGCAAGGACGACCATCGCGCCGTCCCGCAGAATACGTCCCTCTCGCATCCGCGAGATCCCGGCGTCAAGACCTCTCTCCAGATCGCAGAGGAGCGAACTAATTCCGTCGAAGAAGTCCGCCGGCAATTCGTCCTCGGAAACATCAAGCGCATGTTCAAGTCGCGTGGAGATGTCAAGCGCGACGTCGTAGAGGCTGCTGCTTTCTCTGCGGAGTCGTCTGGACAACCCATCGAGCGCGGCATCGGCTGCCTTTTCCGTCTTCGCGTTGACGAGCGCGAGAATGCTCTCCGCCTGATCGTAGTCGATCTTGCCGTTGAGGAGTGCGCGCTCAGTGAATTCGCCGCGCCTCGCAAGACGCGCCCCCGCCGCGAAGGCCGCCTCGAGCACGCGGCGCGGCGTTACACTTCCACCGTGGCACTGGAACTCGACGACGTCCTCTCCCGTGTAGGAGCGCGGCGCCTTGAACGCCAGGACAACGCATTGATCGACGACTCCTTCGTCCGGCTTTCTAACCGTCCGCAGCGACATCTCCCACGGCGTCGCCGCACGTCCGGTGAGCCTCTCCGCGATGTCGAACGCGGCAGGCCCCGAAACGCGCACAACCGCGAGTCCCGACGGACCGGGGGCTGTCGCAATTGCCGCAATAGTATCACCACCGCCAGTCACTTGCCGCTAACCACCAGCCACTACTTCACGTCGCGGAAGAACTTGCGCATCTCGTCCGCCGTCTTGCACGTAACAAGCCTTTCGTATCCGCCGTCCGCGCGCAACGCCTTGGAGATGAAGCTCATCAGCTGGAGATACGGCGTCTGCTCCTCGGAGTTCGCGAGCGTGAGGACGACGATGGAGACGGGCGAGTTGTCGATGGTCTCGTAGTCGGCGAGGCATCCGTTGGCCGTGCCCTCGTTGTCGAGAATCGCGACTGCGCCAGCGATGCCGACGACATCGGGCGAGCGCCCGTGCGGAACCGCGATGCCGTGGTCGAGCCCCGTCGGCATAGACTCCTCGCGACGCAGCACCGCTTCCACGGCGGATTTAGCGTCCTTCACATGGTGCGGACACGCCGCCGCGACCTCGGCGACCATCTTCTCGATCGCCTCCCTCTTCGACGACGCCTTGAACCCCGGAAGCATCACGAAGCCCTGCAGGTAGCGTCCGACGCCGGACCTGCCCTTGTGGGCGGCGGGAGCCGTCTTCGCGATTATCTCATCGACTTCCTTGCGGTGAATTGGCGTCGAGATCGAACGCGCGAGGTCGTTCATCTCGCTCGCGACCTCCATCCATGCAGTCATGACGATCGCCTCTTCCGCCGGCGTGCAGGAAATGTAGATGTTGCGGCGTTCGCGGCGGATTGAAATCTCCATGTCGTCCATCGCGACGGCCCAGATGTTGTCGTCCTTCGAAAGAAGCGACGTGAAGAAGCCCTCCTCGCGGAACTCCGCGACGAGCTTCGCGAGAACGAGGTCGGCGACGTCGCTTCCGCCAAGGCCGAGGCATATCTCGCGCGTCGCGTCATGGCGCTTGCCGGGACGGCGCACGCCGCTCGCCTTCGGCGCGAAGAGGCCGACGAGCGCAGGCGGTGCGATCACCGTGGTGACGAGGGTCATGAGAATGCCAATGCCGAAAATCTCCTGCGTGAGGTAGCCGGCGGAAAGGCCGAGGCCTGCGATGATGAGGGCGACCTCGCCACGCGGCACCATGCCAGCGCCGATCCTGAGCCCGCCGAGAATGTTGAAGCCGCAGAACATCGACGGCACCATGCAGCCCAGCACCTTCGCCGCAATGGCAAGCACCGTGTATATTCCGCCGAAGATCAAAACCGGCTTCGAGCACAGCGCGGTGAGATCGACCATCATGCCCATCGAGCAGAAGAAGATCGGCACGAGGAAGGTATAGACCGGCGTGAGCATCTCCTGTATAGGATGCTTGAGATCCGTCCTCGAAAGAGTAAGCCCCATCACGTACGCGCCGATGATCATTGCAAGGCCCATGTACTCGAAGAAGCCCGCGAGCACAAGCGCAAGGCCGAACGCCATCGTCGCTATTACCACGGGACTCCTGAACGCCTTCTTGAGAAACTTCGCTATCCAGCGCGCGGCGACGAGGCCGATTGCCGTCGCGCCAAGCCACACGCCGAACGCCTTGAGGGCGACGACGCCGATCGCGCCCCAGTCCATGCCCGCCGAGGCCGACGCCCCTCCGGACTTCGCCATCGCGATGTTCGCCGCGATTATGCCGTTGCCGATTGCAAGCACGATGAGGCCGAGAACGTCGTCAATCACCGCGCCGGCCATGATGGTCACGCCTTCTTCGGAGTCCATCTTCTTCTTTTCAGAGAGGATGCGCGCGGTGATTCCCACGGATGTCGCCGTTGACATTATGCCCATGTAGAGCGGGGCGGACGACGTCATCGCCTCGGCAAGCGGAATTTCTGCGAGATGCGCGAAGTGCGGGAAAAACTCCGGCAGCAGGTACACGGCGCAGAGATCGCCCATCACGAACGACCCGACGACGCCTCCAAGCCCGACGAGAAAACCGACGAACGAATACCTGAGGAACATCTTAAGGTTCGTTTCGAGTCCGGAGAGAAACAGCAGTATCACGGACGCAAGCGTGGCGATCCCGTAGAGCGCGGGAGATGTCGCGTCGAACATGTGGCCGGTCTCCTTCGCGATTGCGCGGAGCTCCGCCCCGTGGAAGAGTCCGCCGGCGAAAAGCCCGTCGCCGAAGCCGATTCCGCCGAGGGCCCAGGGACCGATGACAATGCCCGCCGCGAGTTCGCCGAGGATCGACGGAAGGCGCAGCATGGAGGCGAACGCGCCGCCGACGCGAGCCGCGAAGATTATGACGCCGATCTGCATTACAAGGAACATCATTTCCTCAACGCGCGGCAGCCCGAAGTTCGGGTAGAGCGGCGGTGCACCCTCGTGCGCAGCAAATGCACCCGCGGCAAGAAGCGCCGCGACAACTGCAAGAAACGCTTTCGTAGTCCTCATTTCGATCCCCGTTCAGTTCCTTTTCCGTGGAGCATGCCCGGAAGGCCACCCGCTCCGCCAAGCGACGACTTCGGCGCGGAGATCGTCGCTTCGACGACCTCGACTTGCTCCTGGTTAACCCAAAACCTTATTTTCCTGCCGCGCACCATGCGCTCCCCGGCGGGCGCCGTCTCGGCGACGATGGCGGGGTTGTCGTCAGTACCGCGCAGAATCACAAGGCCTATGTCGCGGCGGTACGTGACCGAATCGCCGTATGCGCGGCGCAGCCCGTTCGTTAGGGCGACGCCGCCTGTCGCGACGATCCGCTTGAGGGAATTCGTTTCCGAAAGGAACAGGTAGCCGCGGTCGGAGTGCATCTGGTATTCCGCATCATCGACGTGGACGTGGCCTTTGAAGACCACGATTCCCTCCTTGCGGTCGTAGTACGTCGTGTCGGAGGTGATCTTCGCCTCGGTAACGACATTCGTGGCAGCGGCGACGCCATTTGTAGCGCCGGCCACGTCCGCGACGCCATTGGTAGCGATCGCTGCGGAAACAAGAGCGGCGAGAAGACTCATGACCGTCCGGAGTAACGCCTTGCGATCGCCTCGTACTCGGCGGCCTGCGCCTCCATCGACTCGACCATCTTGAACTGCGTGCGGCAGCGGACGAGGTTGTGATCGTCGTAGGCCGTGCGGAAGTACGTGTCGCCGGCAAGGTAGTCCGTAAGGAAGCGGATGCCGATCGTGAGCGTGATGAGCCGCCCCGCAAACGCGAGATTCTCCTTCTCCGCTTCGGTCAGGAACTTCGCCTGGGAGAGGTAGCCCTTCACCAGCGCCTCGAAATACTCCTTCTTCGAATAGACCTTGGAGAGATCCTTTTCGTCCTCGGCGGCGGCGGCGGACGACGTGCGCACCATGTCGCCGAAGTCGTAGAGCGCGGAACCCGGCATCGTCGTGTCGAGATCGATTACGACGTTCGAGCCGTCGGGCGCCATCATAACGTTGTTGATCTTCGTGTCGTTGTGGGTGATGCGCTCGGGAATCTCGCCCTTGGCCATCATCGTCACTATCTTCGCCGCCTCTTCGCGGCGCTTGTCGACGAACGCGAGTTCCGCCGCGACGGACGCCTTGCGCCCCTTTACGTCGGCGGCCGCCGCCTCGTCGAGAAGGCGGATGCGATCGACCGTGTCGTGGAACTTCGGGATTATCTCGCCGAGACGCGGCGGCGGCATGTCGGCAAGGTCGTTCTGGAACTTCGCGAACGCCGACGCGGCAAGCTCCGCCTGCGCGGGCTCGGAGATGAGGTCGACAGACGTGTAGCCTTCGAGAAATGCATAGAGGCGCCACGGGTTCTCGTAGCCGACGACCTCAAGCGAACGAATCCCCTTGGCCTTCAAGTGGCCCGTAACGCGCAGGACGTTGTCTTTGAGCATCTCCGGCGGAAAGATGTCCGTGTTGACTCGCTGGAGCACGTAGCGGACGCCTCGTTTCGTCTCCACCTTGAACGTGTCGTTGATGTGGCCGGAGCCGTAGCGGCTCACGTCCGTCTGGTCGGTAACACCCATCGACGCCAAAGCGGCGGATAGTTCGTCGTTCGTGTAGTTTCTGTTAGACATCCCTTCCTCCTTTGTCTGTATTATGCCGTATTATAGCAAATATCACGCCTCCGTGCAGACCGCAGCCCGGGCAAGGGCACTAGTTCGCTCGCCAACTACAAAACCTTCTTCGGCAGGAGACGGTTGATGAATTCGTTCACTCGCCACGGAAGAGTGGAGATCCACCACGTGGCAAGGCGCATCGGCCAAGGGAAGGCGATCACGCCGACATTTCTGTCGGCGCGGCGCAATATGATGCCGGCCGCCCTGTCGGCGTCCATCAAGAACGGCATCGGGCACGTGTTGCCCTCCGTAAGCCGCGTGCGTATGAATCCGGGGCACACCACCGATACACGTATCCCCTCAGGCGCAAGCATCCCGCGCAGGGCCAGCCCCCACGTCTTCACGCAGCTTTTCGTCGCGGAGTACGCGGGACACGCCTTGAGCGGACCGTACCCGGCGATGGAGGCTGTGATGACGATCTGCGGACGCCCGGGTATCTTTCCTCCGCCGGCCGGCCGGCGCGCGCGAAAGAGTTCTATGGCTGGCAGAACCGTGTTGACGCACCCTCCGACGTTGATCGCAAAAGTCCGCCTGGAGTTCGCCTCCGTCTCCTCGCCGGTTGAGACGCCCGCATTCGCGAAGACTCGGTCGAGAGGCGCCTCGGCGTCGCATGCCTGAAGGTAGCGGCGCGCGGCATCCTCGTCCGCCACGTCGAAGGCCTGTTCCTTGACTATCGCGCCGAGACTGCGGCAAGATTCCGCGACCGCGGAGAGTCGCTCTGCGTTGCGTCCGCAAAGAAAGAGCCTGTCGCCGCGCCTGGCGCAGGCAAGCGCGAGCGCTTCTCCAACGCCCGAACTGGCTCCCGTTATAAGCGTATTCATGATATTCCGCTGCCCTTCTTAATGTTCACGCCTTCTTCGCCTTGACAAGCCAATGTGGCATCGGCGGCGGCGCTGTGAGAGTCTCTCCTGGTTCGAAGCCTGCCTCGCGCATCCAGCCTTTAAGTTCCGCATCCGAGAAGACCCAGCCGTTCTCGGTGGTGAGCGCCATGTTCACCGCAAAGAGAGCCGAGAACTTCGGCGCGGTATGCGTCTCGTCCGTCATCATGTCGAGAACGAACAGCCGTCCGCCGGGCTTAAGCGCGCGGTTCGCCCGCTTCAAGATGTCAACTATCGCTTCAGGCGATTCCTGGTGAAGCGCGCCGAATATCGTGACTGCGTCGTATGCGCCGCTCTCGTATTCGTCTTCATGGTAGTTTCCTGCGCGGCACTCTATCCTGTCCGAGAGGCCGGACTTTCCAACGTACCCACTCGCTTCCGCCGCTATCGCCGGAAGATCGACCGTCACGCACGTCGTCCCAGGATTCGCCCTGCACATGAGTATCGCGTACGCGCCGGGTCCGCCTGCAAGATCGAGGATGCGTCCTTCGAGCTTGCCAAGCATCGGCACTATCCCGCGCCCAATCCCCATCGCCCTGCCAAACATCGAAGCGGCGAACGCCTTCGTCCTGGCGGCGTCTTCGCCGAGATGCAGCTCGGGACGTTCCACCGGGCGCCCCGTCTTCACGAACTCCGCCAGCTTTCCCCACGCCGGGTAAACGTCGCGGTTGTATCTGATCGCACCCGTGAGGTCGGCGGGTCCGCCGGGGATGAGCGAAGCCTTCGAGGCCGGCGTATTGAAGTAGCGTCCGTCGCGCTTCTCCAGCAGCCCCACCGCAACGCACGCATCGAGAAGAAGACTCATCCCCCGATCCGGCGCATCGACTTCGCCGCGCTCGACCTTCGCGAAAACGTCGCAGTCTATCGCCGCGAAAAGAACGGCGCTTCCGTAGTACGCGCTTGCAAGATCGACAATTTCCGTGCAGCTGCTCATCTCGTCCCCTTTCCTGTTCAGTTCGCGCCTTGCGGCTGGCCCTTGCCGAAGAACCTGTCGGCTATGAGCGCTATTGCGCCGTCGCCTGTAACGTTCGCCGCAGGACCATACCCGTCAAGCGCCATGTAGAACGTCATCATCACGGCGATCTGATCCTGGGTCAGCCCGAGAATCGACTCAAGGAACCCGACGGACGCCATCAGCACGCCGCACATCACGCCCGGCGCGGCGACGGCGGCAATCGCAAACATGCACGTGAAGTGCAGGAAGTTCGCGAATGGTATGTCGAGTCCGTAGATTATCATGACCGCGAGCGTCGAAGCCATCATCTTTATCGCGCTGCCGACCATGTGCACGTTCGCGCAGAGCGGAATAACGAAGTTGCGGACGTCCTTCGATATCTCGTTCCTCTCGCAGCACTCCAGAGTTACGGGGATTACCGCCGACGACGATGCGATGGAAAGTGCCGTGAGGTAGGCGGGGGACATGTTCCACAGGCAGCGCAGAGGATTGCGTCTTGCGATGATCCCCGCCATGCCATAGAGGATTATAAGGAACACGATCGTTAGCGCCCAGCCCGTGCCTATTACCTTCATCATAGTTCCCGCCATCGCGCCGATCTTTCCGCTCGCCGTCATCTCGCATATCATCGTCATTATATATACGGGAAGTCCCGGTATTATGGCTTTGACTATAGTGAACTTAACGATCTCCGCAAAATCGTCAACGGACTTCTTGAGCGACGCAGAATTTGTGAACACGATGCCAGTGCCCACCATGAACGCAAGCGTAAGCGCGGTCAGCACGTCGCACACCGGCGGAATCTTCAGATCGACGTATGGAAGGAACGCCTTGCCGTTGCCAGCGGCGGCGACCGCGCCCTTCTGGACGTATAGCGGAAGCAGCTCTCCCGCCGAGAAGTATCCGAACAAGGCGGCTGCGCACGTCGAAATGTACGAGAAGGCCATCACGGCTACGAGCATTTTTCCCGCGCCCTTTCCCGCATCCGCTATAGCCGGCGTGACAAGGCCGAGAATTAGCAGAGGCACTATGAATTTCAGTATCTGCGCGAAAAATACGTTGAACGTCTTGAATATCCGCATCGCGACATCCCCCGCGATGCCGCACTTTGCGAACAGGAACCCAAGCGCGACGCCACCAATGATGGCGATGATGATCCGTCCGAACATTCCAATCTTGCGATTTTTCATTTTGCAATTCCCCATTCCTTCAGAGGCTCCACGGGAAGCCCCATTATGTTTTCGTAGCTGCCGGAATATCTTTCGACTATCAGATCGCCTGATTCGTCTATGTCGTATGCGCCCGCGCGGTCCACGGGATTAACCGCTGCGACGTACTCGTCTATCGCGGCATCCGAGAGCTCGCGAAACTTCACGTCAGACTTCGCAACCTTGACTTCTCCGTCGTACGCGACGCCGGTGAACACGGTGTGGACGCGTCCTGAAAGTTCGCGAAGAAACCTTTTCGCCTCGTCCGCGTCTCTTGGCTTGCCGTATATCCTGCCGCCAAACCATACGATCGTATCGGCGGAAAGCACGTGGCGTCCGTTCACGGTCGCTGCGGCTCCCTTCGCAAGCGCGTTCTCGCGGACAGTGCGCTCAGGATCGTCTTCATACGACACTTCCGGCGCGTCGCTTTTCATGACGGTGAAGTCAACGCCCAGGTCGCGCAGTATCTTCGCTCGGCGAGGGCTTCCACTTGCAAGGACTAGAAACTTCACTGGGCCTTCGCGCAGCACCTCTATTGCGCCGCCCTCGACCCTTGCGACCGTCGACGCTACACCCCCCGGCGCGGGACCCCCATCGACGGCGATATCAGCTAATTCGCCAACCGCTTCCAATGCCCGCCTCGCGTCTGCCGTGTCGCCATGTCCAGATTCGTTCGCGCTTGTCACGCGCAACGCGCCGCCGCACTTCGCGATAAGAGAGCGAGTCCACTCATGGTCTGGAACGCGCACCCCTTCTCCCTGCGCGACAATCGTAAGTGCGCCCGGCCAGTGGCGAGCCCCTATGTCTGCCGCGTCGCGGCCGATGAATTTCGCCGCGCCCTCCGCGTCAGACGCAAGAAGAGCTATCGGCTTCTTGCGATCCCTTCCCTTGATGGAATAAAGCCGCTCCACCGCCGACGGACAACCGGGATGCGCGGCAAGTCCGTAAACGGTATCCGTCGGAACGACCGCAACGCCGCCCGCCATTATGATACTTGCCGCAGCCTCAAGCCCGGCCTCGTCTGCCTTTACAATATTCACTACGCCCATATTATAGCAAAAATTCCGATTGCGTGAACTGAACCTTGGAAATGGGTAGATCGAAATCTGCCGCATTGTGACCATTATGTAGATAACTGATTGATAAGTGTAAATACGATTTCATAACTTTTGTATTGACAGAAGCCATTCTTTTTGTAGAACCCCCATTTTTATTGGGGTTTTTTGATTTTTGCATTTTTATTTGTCGCATAATATTGATTTTATATTTGTTTACAAACTAGTAAATAATTTTGTATAATAGCGGCAAATGAATTCTATGCTAGATTTTGATGTTATCGTAGTAGGCGGCGGACATGCAGGTGTCGAAGCGGCCCTGGCAGCTGCACGAATGGGGGTAAAGACCCTTCTCGTTACATCCAAGAAGGATGCGATTGCGCGGATGCCGTGCAACCCTGCGATAGGTGGACTTGCCAAAAGTCATCTTGTACATGAACTTGATGTCCTTGGTGGAGAGATGGGAATCAATGCCGATGCAACCGCCCTTCAATCCAAGATTCTAAATAGAAGCAGAGGCCCTGCCGTCTGGGCAACACGCGTACAGTGCGCTAAGAAAGAATACTCCGAACGAATGCAGCAAGTCGTGATGTCCCAGGCAAATCTTACTGTTCTTGAGGACAATTCAACATCCATAAATACAACCTCAGGTGGTGACGCGTCTTTTACCCACAGCGGAGGTAAGTTCATATCAATTTCTACCGAACGTAACGGCAAGATATTTGCAATGGCTGCCGTGATAACAGCTGGCACGTCCCTTCGCGGTAGGATATGGATTGGTAAGGACTCAGAGGAAAGCGGCGGAGATAATCGACCTGCCGCGAATAGCCTTTCGGATTCAATAGCAGCATTGGGCTTTGATAGAATACGCCTAAAAACTGGGACACCACCGCGTCTTACAGCTGAATCTTGCGATTTTAATAAGTGCATTAGGCACGATGGGGAGATTCCACGACCATTGTTCCACGTGGAACATTCCAGAGACAGCGCTAGTAATGTTCCACGTGGAACATTGCCAGAATATCCATGCTGGATGACGCATACAAACACCAAAACACACGAAATAATACGCTCAAATCTGGATAATTCAGCGTTGTACGGGGGTAAAATTAGTGGTGTTGGCGTTAGATATTGTCCTAGCATTGAAGATAAAATAGTTCGTTTTACTGAAGCGCAGCAACATCATGTGATGCTTGAGCCTGAAGATTCTGAGGGAAAGATAATATATCCAAATGGTCTAAGCTGTTCACTACCAAAAGATGTGCAGATTGAGATGGTTCATTCGGTAGCAGGACTAGAAAACGCAGAGTTTCTTGCTTACGCTTATGCAATTGAATACGATGGCATTGATGCAAGGGAACTGAAGCATACTTTGGAATCAAAACGAATTGACAGTTTGTTTTTTGCAGGCCAAATCAATGGAACTACCGGCTACGAAGAAGCAGCTGCACAAGGCATTGTTGCTGGAATAAATGCAGCACTCAAAGTTCTCAATCGAGAACCAGTCGTGATAAGCAGGCAAGATGCGTATATAGGCGTTATGATAGATGATCTCGTAACAAAGGGTACTGACGAACCATATCGAATGTTTACTAGCCGTGCAGAAAGGCGATTACTACTACGGCAAGACAATGCTCAATACCGATTACTTGATTTGGCTGATAAAGTCGGAATAGTGAATAAAGAGTTGATTGCGAAACGACGCTATGAAATCGAACTACTCAATAATGCCATTGCCAACGATTCAGAAAGCATAGATACAAGTACAATTTACAATAGCGAAATATACTTCTCCGAAGCAGAAAAGAAGTTGCTAAGTGATGAATTAGATATTATGCGACATTATGCTCCGTATATTGAGCAAGAGCTAAAAAACGCGGAAAGGGCAAAAAGGGATGAGAAGATCAAGATTCCAAAATGGCTAGATTATGACAAGTGCACAGCTGTCAGGTTCGAGAGTAGGGAAAAACTAAAAAAACACCTTCCAGAAACACTAGCTCAAGCAGCTTCTATTCCAGGTGTAAATCCTACTGATATCTCGATTTTGGCAACATTAATCAAGAGAGGTCATGTCTAACATATCAACTTATGAACATAACTTGTAGATAAATAGTATATAAGCGTTGATTTTTTGTCCCCCACTTGGGTGTATTTTTTTGGTAAGATAACGGCATGAGCACAGAAACTATAGATTCGGCCTCGATGGAATTGTGGGAAAGCGCAAAATCCTTTCTCATAATGACCCTCAAGACGCAAGAAGAAAAAAGCCAGGCTGAACGTTATTTGGGAATGATAACGTCGGTTGAATCAGACGGCAAGAAATTTACCATCTACACAATTAACGAATTCACTGCTGACTTTCTCAAGAAAGACTATGCAAGCAAGTTGCGCGGCAGTTTCATGGTAGCTGGTGCGCCGGAGGATTTCGTTCTTGAAATAAAGTGCGATCACAATGCAAAGCCTGCAATGATCGTCCCATCTTCTCCAACACCTATTTCTCAATCGCAGCGACCTACAAATTTCGTTTCAACGTTGCCCTTAAACGAGGAATACACGTTCGAGACGTTTGTGCGGGGTCCATCTAACAGCTATGCAATTTCTGCCGCAGAAGGCGTTGTAAACAATCCGGCAAAGACTCTTTACAACCCTCTATTCATTCATGGCGGAACCGGGCTTGGCAAAACACATCTGATGCAGGCAATAGGAAACGAACTGAGGCGGCGAAATCCTTCAATGATGATTTGCTACCTTACGTCAGAAACGTTCCTCAATGAATACGTAACTACCTTGCAGGCAGGCCAGATAGAATCGTTTAGACACAAGTACCGTTCTCTTGACCTTCTGCTGATTGACGACATTCAGTTTCTGGCGAGAGGAAAAGACGTTCAGATAGAGTTCTTCAACACATTCAACGCTTTGAAGGACAATCACAAGCAGATAGTGATGACTAGCGATGTGGCTCCAAAGGATCTTCCGATATTGGAATCGCGACTTATATCAAGATTTGAAGGCGGAATGGTTCAGGAAATCGAAAACCCAAGTTACGAAACTAGACTTGCGATTCTAAAGAAAAAAGTCGAGCTTCTTGAAGTGAGGGTTGCAGACTACGTTCTTGAATTCATAGCAGACAACATAAAAAGCCATGTAAGAGCGATGGAAGGGGCGTTGACTAGGGTATGCCATGCAATACAGGCTGATCCGTCGCTTACGCTAAACAACGATGCTCTTTCTTACATACTAAAAGACTACATCGAAAAAGAGCGTTCCATGCGCAAGCTTACGATAGAGGAGATACAGCAGGCATGCGCAAAGAAATTCGGAGTTTCAATGGACGACATTCTTTCTCATGAAAGAGTGCAGTCCATAGTAACTCCAAGACAGCTTGCAATGTACATCTCGAAGAAATACACTTCAAAGGGTATGAAGGAGATAGCTGATTCATTCGGAAAGACACATCCCACAATAATAAGCGGAGTCAAGACAATAACCGGAAGACTTACAAACGAGCCTGAATTGAAAGTCGACCTTGAGGAAATTCTTTCATCTTTCGGTTATCGACTTTCCGATGCGATGGACTGACGACAAGGTGAAGACAACTGAAGACAACTCAATGGTTATCTACATCAACCTAAAAAAAATCAACTGGATGAATACAGTCAAAATCAAGCGAAAGGCCATTTTTAAAAGGGTGCGGACAACTTACCATACTTGCCGACCTTTATAATACTGATATTATAGCTCTTTATTTATTCAGCAGTATTTGATACAATCTTAAACAATGAAAATCGGAGTAAAGGTATGAAATTCAAAATTGAAAGATCTAAGTTTCTAGAAGGACTGAAATCCGTACAGAACATCGTAGCAGGAAAAGGGTCTTCCCCGATACTTCAGAACGTGCTTCTTGAAGCAAGGGGAGAAGAGCTCAAGATGATGACTACGGACCTTGACATTTCCGTAAAGGCGTCTTGCGAATGCAAGGTAGAGATCGACGGTGCGACGACTCTTCCAGTTAAACTACTTTTCAACTCGATCGTGAAGGTTTCCGAGGGTGAGGTTGAGATTGAAACAGATTCCAATGAGCGCGCGACAATAAAAGCGGGCAGCGCAAAATTCAAGCTGGCTGGAATGCCTGAGTCCGATTTTCCAAAGCTGCCTAAAGACGAAGATGCGTATTCATACAACATTCCGCAGGCAACTTTGAGAGAGATGCTTCGCAAGGTAGCGTATGCTGCGAGCCAGGATGACACTCGCCGCACTCTAAAGGGTGTGCTGATGAGCATAAAGGACAAGAAGATGACTCTTGTTGCAACCGACGGTCGTCGTCTTGCTCTCGTAGAAAAGGAACTTGAATTTCCGGAAAGTGAAGAGAGAGACATAGTCATTCCTTCGAAGACAGTGCAGGAATTGCAAAGAGCGCTCGTCGGGGAAAACGAAGTCATGCTGACCGTGCAAAAATCGCAGGTCTGCTTCAACCTTGGTTCCATATTGATATACTCGAAGCTTATAGACGAGACGTATCCGAACTACAGGCAGGTCATTCCAACCGACACAGCCGAGCACATTCCAGTTGACAGGCAGCTTCTTCTCGACGCTCTCGAAAGAGCTAGCGTAATGTCGATGGACGAAGCTCATTCCACCAAGCTCATATTCTCTGATGGAAAGCTTACAGTAACCTCCGCGGCAAGCGACATAGGCGAGGCCAAGGACGAAGTGCCTATCAAGTACGCGGGACAGGAAATAGAGATAATGTTCAATCCCTCGTATGTGATGGATCCTCTCAAGGCAATCGACGACGACGAGATAACAATCAATCTCAACAACGGACATTCCCCTGCAGTGATTCGTTGCTCGATACCGTTTCTGTATGTGTTGATGCCTCTCCGTATAAGTTGAAGCGTTCAGGTGAGATAAGATGAGAATATGGACGGACAGAAATTATCCGATAATAATATCGTGCGCGAAGGAACTATCGCGCTGGACGGAGTGTGAAGTAATAAATCTCGGATACAGGCCCATAGAGGTCACCGAAAACACGGTAGTAGTTCGCGGGGCAATGCGCGACGTGATGAAATTGAATCTCATGCTGCGCACTGCTCATCGCGTACTTGTCCCTCTTTTAAGGACTACATGTCGAAACATAAGAGACCTCTATGAAGCGACATATTCGATCGACTGGGAGAATCTACTTGACGCTGACGGATATTTCTGCGTTTCGTCTGTAGTGCACAACCATACGATAAGAGACACTCGCCTGCCTTCGCTATATACAAAAGACGCAATAGCCGACAGGATGAGGGACAGATGCCAGCGTAGGCCAGATTCCGGGGGTGAGAACATAGGGGCTGCCGTCTTTGTATATTGGGAAAGGGACGAAGCCATAATATATCTCGATACATCTGGTGAACCTCTTTCAAAGCGCGGCTACAGAAAGATTCCTGGTTCAGCCCCTATGCAGGAAACCCTCGCTGCAGCCTGCATAATGGCAATGCGCTGGAATGGCAGGCAACCGTTTCTTTCTCCAATGTGCGGTTCTGGCACCCCGGCAATCGAAGCTGCGATGATGGCCATCAACAAGGCACCGGGATCTCTCAAAGGTCATTTCGCCTTTCAGTCGATAAAAGATTACGGAAGAATAATTCCGGGGGAGTCTGCTCCAATTGTAGCACCTCGTCAAAAAGGCGGAGCATCGCCAGAGCAGATATGGAAAGAAATGGTGCTGGATGCAAAATCCAAGGAAACTACTGAAAACCTGCCGCGAATAATAGCGACTGACATTTCACCAGAAGCCGTTGACAACGCCCATTCAAACGCCATATCGGCCGGTGTCGCCCAGTACATTGAATTCAAGGCGTGCGATTTCGCTGATACGCCTATTCCCGAAGAAAAGGGCTGCATATTTTTCAATCCGGAATATGGAATACGCCTTGGTGATCCACAAGAGCTCGCGCCCATGTACGAGCGCATAGGAACTTTCATGAATGAAAAGTGCAGTGGATACACAGGCGCTCTCATAACCGGCAATCCTGATCTAGCCAGTCTTGTAAACCTCTACTATAAAATGCGCATACCTTTCTATAACGGACCGATAGACTGTCGCCTGTTCATCTATGAAGGATGCGAACTAAAAGGGCAGAACGTCAATGCAAATAAATGAATTTCTTGAAACTGCGGAGCAGGAAAGCGACGTCAATGAAATTAATGACATCAACGATGTTTCGGATGAAAGCGTTGAGCTTGACGTGCAAAAGGCAGTGGTAGAATCTCTTGCTGCTGACAAGGCAATGCAAGATGAGCAAATAGCGACTTTGCGCAGGGAAAAAGAATCTCTCTCTTCAGAAATCGAAACCTTAAAAGGCAAGATTTCAGAAATGGGAAGCAAGATTGCCGAGTTGAATGGACGGCTCGAAAAAATGGACGATGTACTCGTCGCAAATTCCGAAACCACGCATTCCAGCAAAGTGGCTCTCCTTGATCGTGATACGGATCTGCCAGATAGATTTGAGAGCGAAACGTATGACCACGTTCTTGAAGTCATAAAAGAAGCTCGAGACAAATGCGAGGCTGAAGGTCGAATACGCCGCGCCCAGATTTTAGAGTCGGTGCTTGTAGCCAATGAACCAACGGGCGAGCTTGCAAAACGTCGCGAGAGTGTAGAAAAACTTTTTGCCGACAATAATTATATACTTACTGGACAAGTTATCAACGAACTTGATAAAATTGGGATACCATATAAAGAAGGTGAAAATTACCTTTTAACGTCAGAAATATTGAAAAAGACTTTCTGATGGCACAAAGTATCAACCAATAAACAAACAACTTATCAACAATATAGGTATAGTATAAACCAAATTATCAACACATGTATTTATTTTGTTGATAACTTCCCCCTTGCAGTTGATATAAATAAAGTTCATAATATGTGGCCGTGAAAGATTTGACTCCAGAGATTTGTTTTAGGCTTAAGGCAGCCAGAAAAGCAGCGAAGGTCGGGCAAAGCGAACTTGCCCAAGAGGTTGGCTGCAAGCAATCTGCCATTTCGATGTTTGAGAAGGGGAGTCCAACGAAGTTAAGTGAGGAGACGATAAGGCGGATAGCAAAGAAGTTTGGCGTCTCCCTGGCGGAAGAAGATAATAACAGGCAATCGGCTTTTTCTGCATTGTCGGTAGAATCAGGAGCGAAGGGTTTTTGTCCTAATTGCAATTGTCCGTCGAACAGTTCATACGAAGTAGAGGGTAGGCGCTTTTTCATTCCTGACAGAGACAAGGCGGATCCTGTTGGAGGCAGGTTCTGTGCTCTTTGCGGTGAAGTGCTTGAAAAGCGCTGCCCGAATTGCGGTGCGCCGATTCATGCCGGAGCGGTATGTTCCGTCTGCGGAGATCCGTACATTTCAAGCTAGAGACTTTCCGTGTCATATTCCTCATCGGAATGACGTCGCTTTGCGAGATTGCGCGGAGAGAGATTTTATGATATGATACGTGGCATGAAAGCCAAAGCATGGAGACTGTATGGCGCGAAAGATGCGCGCCTTGAAGATATTGAACTCGAGCCTGCGGGCGAAGAGGGAATCGTCGTAGAGATCGTGACGAACACGATCTGCCTTAGCGACTACAAGGGCGCGACTCTGGGAACTGGGCACAAGCGTGTTCCGCGCGACATCGCGACGAGACCGACGATGTTTGGTCACGAGGTTTCTGGTATCGTCCGCGAAGTAGGCGAGAAGTGGAAAGATAAGTTCCACGTCGGCCAGCATGTCGGGCTTCAGCCATCCTTGAACATCCCTGGCCACGAGCTTGAGACGGTCGGCTACGCCTGGCACACGATCGGCGGCGAGACGACGCACGTCTATCTTCCATCCATAGTAATGGAGATGGGCTGTCTTCTTCCGTATGATGGCGACGCATTCTTCAAGTGCTCGCTCGCCGAGCCGATCAGCTGCATCGTCTCGGGCTTTCGCACGAACTACCACAACGCATTCTGTTCGCACGATCTAGAGGTAGGCATTGTCGAAAAGGGCACGATGCTGTTGATGGCGGGATGCGGCGCAATGGGCCTTGGCTGCATCGACATCGCCTGCCACTCGCCAGAAAAGCGTCCGCGGCGTCTCGTCGTCACGGACATCGACGACGCGCGCCTTGCGCGTGCGGCTCGCATGTTTGGGTTGAGCGGGGAACGGGGAACGGGGAACGGGAAACGGGAAACGGGGAATGGGGAACGGTGTGTTGTCGCCAGGGGGAATGTTAATGGCGTTGAAGTCATTTTCGTAAATACGCGGGATGTCGAAGATCCGGTGAGTCTGCTCAAGAGCTTCAACCTTGTCGATGACGCACGTGCCGACAACCCGACTTCCACTGGCGGCGGCTACGACGACATCTTCCTCTTTGCCGCAGTTCCAGCGCTTATCACGCAATGCTCTGACTTGCTGGGCTTCGGCGGCTGCCTCAACTTCTTTGCAGGTCCAACCGACCAGCACCTGATGGCGAGTTTCAATTTCTACAACGTCCACTACATGATGCACCACGTGGTCGCCAATTCGGGCGGGGATGTAAAGGACATGGCTGACTCCGTCGACTGGATTGGCAAGGGTTATCTCCATCCCGAAGTGATGATCACTCACGTTGGCGGGCTCGACTCCGCGGCGGAGGCAACTTTCGACATGCTGAAGGTTCCAGGTGGCAAGCGCCTTGTCTATACGCACGTCAACATGCCGATGACGGCGATCGAAGACTTTGCTCAGAAGGGCAAGACCGATCCGTTCTATGCGGAACTCGACCGTATCTGCTCGGCGAACAACGGGCTCTGGTGCAAGGAGGCGGAAGACTACCTTCTCGCCAATGCGCCAAAGGTCGAGATTGGCGAACCGAAGGAACTTGTTAAAGAACGCATAATAAGACTTGCGCAATGAACAAGGTTGCAATCGTATTGGTTACGGCGGCAGGCCTGGCGTCGCAGTGCGGAGCGATCGATCTCTCCAAGGAAAATTGGAAGGTTCCTAGTTGGGATCCTCGTCTTACGCAGCCAGGCGCAGTTGCGGAGTATGTCAACAAGACCTGGTGCGGACATGTGCAGGGCATGTGCGCAAGTTCCAACGCGCTTTACTTTGCGTTCCACACCCACATCCTGAAAACCGACTGGCTCGGACGCTTTCTGAAGCGCGTGGAGGTAGTGCGCCACACAGGCGACATCTGCCTTTGGAACGGAAAGCTGTACACGGCGGTGTGCCACTCCGACGAAGGGAAGGGCCGCGGACGCATTCAGGTGTTCGACGAGGATCTTAACTTCATCAAAGAGACGTATCTGTCACGACCAGGAGACGGGATTACTTGCGTTGGCGGCGTTCTCTACGTCGGGCTGGGTCCGGCTGGCACGAAGGAGCAGCCGTATCGCGGCAATTGGTACGGCAAGTTTGACGCGGAAACGCTGGAACCTCTCTGCGAACCGTTCCGACTCGACCACGGCTACGATTGCTGCGCGGGCGTGCAGAACATGACGACGGACGGCACGTACATCTACGCAAACTATTATTGTCCCGACGAGACGGCCGATACGCCTTGCTTCATCATGTTCGACAAGGACATGAACGTGAAGGGCGCGCATCTCTTTGGCCATCGCCAGGGTGTGGATGTCGTACCCGGCGGGAAGGACGGCGCTGTACGCTTCATCTACTGCACGACGATTAACTGGATTGGCTCCAGCACGAAGTGTGCGGTTCCTCCACAGGGACTTGTCCAATTCGCAGAGCTGAAGGACGGCGCGATACGTGACATCTCTCGCCATTGCATATTCCGTTCACCTCTTGATCGTTGACTTTACAAAAGGGTAAAGGCTGAAAATGAGTGACAGAACTAAAATAGGGCGTAGAGAGTTTCTTGGCACGGCGGCTATGGCCGCTGGAGGCTTTTTTGCGGGATGCGGCACTGTGCCGCCGCCGGCAAATAAAAGCGACTTCATCTGGGCCGCGCTCTTTCACATGGGTACTAACATGTGGTGCGACCAGGTTCCAAAGTCGTGGGGTCCGTACAAGGGGGAAGAGCTAAAGCTAGTTTGCGCGGCAGACCACGTGCGCTTCGACGAAAGGGTTTGGCGGTCTCTTACAGATCGCATGGTGCAGGTCGGCATGAACATGGTCATCATCGACCTTGGCGAGGCCATCCAGTACCCGAGCCATCCAGAACTTGCGGTGAAGGGCAGTTGGGACGTAGAGCGCTTCCGCAAGGAACTTGCGCGGCTTCGCGCGATGGGGCTTGAGCCGATTCCGAAACTCAATTTTTCGACTGCGCACGATACGTGGCTTAAGCAATACGAGCGCATGGTATCGACAAAGAAATACTACCAGGTCTGCTCGGACATTATAAAGGACGTCGCGGAGATCTTTGACCATCCGCGCTTCATGCACCTTGGCTACGACGAGGAGACGGCAGGCCACCAGAGCAGATACAAGTATTGCGTAGTGCGGCAAGGTGATCTGTGGTGGCACGACTTCCTGTGGTTCGTGAAGGAAACAGAGAAGACTGGGATGCGTCCCTGGATATGGAGCGACTATGTGTGGCACCACCCCGACCTTTTCTTCAGTCGCATGCCGAAGAGCGTATTGCAGAGCAATTGGTACTACAGCAAGTATTTCGATGCAGACAAGCTGAAGGCCGTCGGCAAGGAGAAATACATTATCTGGGTAAAGGCATACGAAGAGCTCGACAAGGCAGGCTTCGACCAAGTGCCGACAGGCTCAAACTGGAGCTACGACACGAACTTCGCGAGCACGGTAGAGCATTGCCGCAAGGTCTGCTCGCCGGACCGTCTTAAAGGATTTATGATGGCGCCGTGGTTCTTCACGCTTCCCGAGTGGGAAAAGAAAAACCTGGAGGCAATTGATCAAGTAGGTGCAGTGATTAAGGGGTAAAACCATGAAATGGACTAAATCTCTCATACAGACTCTCAGGGAAAATCCTGGAGACGCGGAAATAGATTCTCACAAGTTGCTTGTGCGCGCAGGTCTCGTCCGCAAAGTCGCCGGCGGACTCTATGCATATCTTCCGCTAGGGATGCGTGCGCTCCGCAAGGTGCAGAAGATTGTCCGCGAGGAAATGGACGCTGCGGGCGCACAGGAAATAGTTACGCCCATTCTCCAGCCGGACGTGCTGTGGAAAACTTCAGGACGCTGGGATACGATGGGGCCGAACATGTTCAAGGTGCGCGACAGGGGAGAGCACGCTTTCGCGCTTGGCCCCACGGCGGAAGAGGTATTCACCGACATCGCGAAGGGCGTTGTCTCGTCGTACCGCCAGCTGCCGATGACGATCTACCAGATCCAGTGGAAGTTCCGCGACGAGACGCGTCCAAGGTTCGGCCTCATGCGCTCGAAGGAATTTTTGATGAAGGATGCGTACTCCTTCGACGTCGATGCAGAAGGCGCGGACAAATCGTACTGGACCATGTACCATGCTTACGAGCGCGTGTTCGCGAGGTGCGGACTCAAGGTGGTTCCCGTGCAGGCCGACGGCGGCGACATGGGCGACAGCCTGACGCACGAGTTCCACGTGCTCGCCGATGCAGGTGAGGATGGAATCGCTTTCTGCGAGGGATGCGGCTACGCGGCAAATCTCGAGAAGGCGGAGAGAAAAGTTGGTAATGGGGAATCCGCCTTCGCTGAAGCTATGGTGGACAAGCAGGTAACGGGGAACGGGGAACTGGGAACGGGGAATGGAGAGGCTGTAGAGGAAGTTGCAACTCCGAATGCTCGGACCATCGAAGAGGTCTCCGCTTTCATGGGCGCGCCTGCAACGGCATTTGTGAAGTCGCTCGTCTATGTCGCCGATGGAAAGCCGGTCATGGTGTGCGTGCCCGGCGATAGGGACGTTAACGAGGTGAAGGTCAAGCGCTTCCTCGGCGCGAAGGCTGTTGCACTCGCAGATTTCGACACTGTTCTCAAGGCGACTGGCGCGAACGCCGGTTTCGTCGGTCCGGTTAAGCCTGCGGATGGCTCTATGCGCATCATCGCCGATGTGTCGCTCAAGGGCGCGGCGGGACGTGTCGCCGGCGCGAACAAGGACGGCTACCACATCAAGAACGTCGATCTCGCCCGCGACACGAAACTCACGGACGGCGACTTCGCCGATCTCGTCATAGCGATGGCTGGCGATCTTTGCCCGAACTGCGGCAAGCCGATCGTCGTCAAGCGCGGCATCGAAGTCGGACAGGTGTTCAAGCTCGGCACCAAGTACACAGGCGCATTCAAGGCCGTTTACAAGAACGACAAGCTCGAAGAGCAGACGATGGTCATGGGCTGCTACGGAATTGGCGTCAGCCGCACGTTGCAGGCCGTTATCGAGCAGAGCCACGACGAGAATGGCATCATCTGGCCGGCGTCTGTCGCGCCGTACCAAGTTGTCGTCGAGAACCTCGATCCGGACAATGCTGAAGTGACGGCGGTTGCGGACGATCTTGAGTCAAAGCTAGAGGCGGAGGGCATTGATGTAATCGTCGATGACCGCAAGGATCGTCCAGGCGTAAAGTTCAAGGACGCCGACCTCATCGGCTTCCCCGTGCGCGTTGTAGTCGGTGCGAAGGGGCTTGCAAACGGCGGCGTGGAAATAAAGCGCCGCGACGAGGACAAGTCCAAGACTCGCATCGTCCCGCCCGCCGAAGCTCTCGCCGCGATCAAATCCGCGCTTGAGTAAACGTTTTGGTATAATTCGCTTGTTTCTTGCGGGGGGAATGTGATAGGGAATTAGTCGAAGGAGAAAGGAGCAGACAATGTCTGAAAAGAAGAAAGTCTATGTCGAGACGACAGTAGTCAGCGATGCGACAGCATTGCCGGCTCGCGATGTCGTACAGTTGGGGCGGCAGGTCGTGACACGTGAATGGTGGGCGACGGCTTCTCAACGATTCGAGCTTTACTCCTCTCTTGTGGTGGCGAAGGAGATAAGAAAAGGCGATCCCGAAGCGGCACAACGGAGAGTTGACGCATTGGTAGGCATTCCCGAACTTGATGTTTCGCAAAAGGAACAAGAATTGGCTCGCAAATTGATAGACGGCGGTGCTGTGCCAAAAGAATATCCTGACGATGCTTTGCACATAGCCATTGCCACCATTCAGGGAATGGATTATCTTGTTTCATGGAATTTCAAACATATCACCAATGGTCATACCATACCTTTGGTAGAAAGAATCTGCCGAGAAGCAGGGTATGAATGTCCCTGCATTTGCACGCCGCAAATGCTTCAGGAAGGAGGCCGCGAATGACGTCGACGAAGCGCTATGACGACGGCCTTGAAGAAATCTGGCGCATCAAGCGCGAGATAGCGGCGGAATATCCATCGCTGGACGAATATTTCAAGGGCATGGTGGCATATCAAGAAGAGCGGCGGCGCAGCGGAGTAAAGTTCGTTAGGCTTTCCCCGCGAACTGTCGGCGACGCGCAAGTGGCGTATTGACGCTGATTCTCGGCGCGATTCCAAAATCGCCGCGCCGCGCTTGAATGAAAGCGCCGTATTTTGGTATAATTCGCCTTGTCCGCAGTTGCGGGCAGTTCTTTGACATTGTCCTCCGTAGCCCTGTGCAAAGGAGGACACCGGGCCGGAAAAATTGAGAATGTAAAATTGAGAATGTAAAATGATCTAACCACAATTCTACATTTTACATTCTACATTCTCAATTTTATACGGCCAGAACCTCGGATCTCTGGTAGGGCGCGTTATCCCTAACGCGCCGCTCCCCCGAGGAGTTGCGGAAACGCACCCGACGCCCGCGACACGTACGCAACAGCGTATAGTAGCTTCGGCTGAAAGACCGCTAATCTAAACGTAGAAGCGAAATACGACTGTGCGCACGTGTGGTTCAATATCCACGCGGCGCACTTTCATATTCTTGTTTCTACAAAGGTTCTTAGCGGTGCCTCAGCCGAGACAGGATTTCGAGAGTGCGCCGCTCTTCTTTTGCCGCCGACGCTTCTCTCGCAACAAGGTAGCGGCAGAAGAGAATTGGAGTGTAGAAGAATGAGAGTTGTAACTATTGTGCTGTTTATTGCTGGACTCGTAGCAGCGGGCTTTTGGTATATCACAGAAAACAGCAGGGCTGATAGAGAACTTACCTATCAGAGGCAGAAGGAGCAGCGGGCGAAGATTGAGGCTATGGAAGAAGAGCAGTCAAGGCGTCAACGTGAAGAGGACGAGCGAATCCGCCAAGAGAGGGCTGCGAATGTCGCGAAGGAGGATGCTATGCGCATGTTCCTCAATTACATAGACCGAGAGGAGGAACGACTTAAGGAGGAAGTGGAAGAGGCAGAGATCAGCCTTCAGAAGATAGAAGTTGACCAATCAAGCTTTGCCGAGGAACTGCAGGCAATCGAGCGAGCGAATGAGGCTCGTGTCGCAAGCAATGACAAGCGTGGCGAGAGCCAGCGCGACATGGTGGAGCGAGTAAGGGCGATGCTGAAGTCTGTTGTACTAAATCGGCTTGCGCGAACATATTGCGGCGAAGACCTGTCAAGAACGCGATCCAAATTTGAAGGGGAGATGCAGAAGATCAAGGACGTGGATGACAAGTATCAGAAGAGGATAAAGGGGAACCTAAAGAAGTATGACGAAACCGTGAATGGAATTGATGCCGAAGTAGATAAGAAGACAAGGGTCGCACGGTCAAAATACCAGTCGCTTCAGAAACAGATTAGCCCAGATCGTCTCAATACGCTTAAGAAGCAACTTGCCGACGTAGAAGAAAAGATAGAAAAGAATCTTAGGAAAAAACACATGCGCTCCAAATGGGACGAGCGCGATCTGGAGAGACTTCAACAACAGCAAATTATTTTGCAAAATCAGGTTTCGCAGTACACGGATATATCCGGTCTTGCATCTGCCGGATCCTTGCACATGGATGTCACGGAAGCCGAGACTGCGGCGCGGCGGAAGTATGACCGTGCGGGGAAGTCTCTCACAATGGACAATACGGCGGCGCTTATGGAACGAGACCACGAGCAAGACGTGTACAATCGAGTGAGGGAGTTCGAGAATGCGTCTATTGGACGGATTCGTGCAGCTATAAATATGCGCAGAGAAATTCAAGCGGAAGCTTTTGCAAAAGCAAAAAAGCATCTTTCCTACATAAAGCAGAAGGCTGTCAACCTCGACTTTATGACGGCCGAGGAGATAGAGGAGATGCGCAAGAAAATCGCAAGCGACATTTCCAAGTCGATCATTGAAGTGGAGGCAGGGAAATGAACTTGCTGCTTGCGTGTTTGCTGGCAAATTGGCTGCTCGCAGGACCTTCTGGGGGCGATGGTGTCGTGGATTCCTTTATTCGCGATGGAGTAAAGCCTAAGGACTTTGAGAAGTTGACGCAAAATGCCAAGAAGGGAAGAACGCATCTTGCAGAGTTCGGCTCTGGTTTCTTCATCACGAAAGACGGGTACATACTGACTAATCACCATGTCGTTGAAGATGCGGCGGAAGTTGTTGTGGTGAGAGGAGATGTTGCATATCGAGCGTTTCCGGTTGCACAGAGCAAAAAGAGCGACCTTGCCCTGATGAAGATAAATCTCTTTCCAAGAGGCACGAATGGGGTGTATGTCGTAAACGGCATCCCGACCGCTCCGTTTTTGCCGCTGGCTGACGGATGCCAGATTGGGCAGACAATATACGCAATTGGCTTCCCGAATCCTGAAGTGCTTGGTTTCGATCCGAAGGTGACGCGCGGGATTGTCAGCAGCCTGACCGGATTCAAAGGACAGAAAGACAATTTCCAGATGGATGCCGCGCTGACAGGCGGCAATTCCGGCGGTCCTGTAGTTGACGAATACGGAAATGTTGTGGGAGTTTCTGTTGCTACTGCGCATAGAGCAAGCTTGAGCGCAAACTATGCAATCAACATGGAGACAGTTCGTAAGTTCGTTCCCAAAGAGATTAAGTTTACGACAGGGATCGTAGGGCGAGCATTGAAGACTGAGAAGGTGATTTCACGCGTTACAGATGCGACTGTTCTCGTCTTGAAATACGGCGAAGGGGCGTGTGAGCGCATTACGAGGACTGTGACGGACGCCGACGATGTCCGTGCACGGGAGGACGATACGCGCATCCGAAAGGCGATGCTTGATGCGCGATTGTGCAAGTTGAGGAAGGAGTGGAATGATTTGAAGGAAATTACTGACTGGATTCTCGATTCGCGCAGCGAAATTGGGGACGTACGCGAGTGGAACGATCTTGCACGGGAAGAACTGGGGTTACATATCATCATTCTTGCTGAGGCTGATGGTAGGGATGTGACGGCGCGGATAAAGCCGATTTGTGGATTCAAGGAGGCTTTCGTGCCGTGCGGAAAACCTGTGCGATTGTTTGGAGGGCGTGCCAAGCGCGGTTTCCCCGTTGAAGCGCGACTGGACTATGAGGACGATGAATGGATATGGCGCGGAGAACTTAAATGTTGTTACGATTGGCGCGGAACAAAAGAGATTCGCGTGGTGCTGAAACACATAGGCAAGAAGTAGGGGGTAAAGTGATGATTATCAAATGTGGTGCATGCAAGGGCGATATTGAAATCGAAGCAGGCATTGCGGACGGTACGCATATAAGGTGCCCGTATTGCAAAGAAAAGACGATTTACAGCACATCGTCATCTGCAACGTCATTTGAACCCGAGATGTCGTTGGTTAAGCCGAAGCTGTATGTCAGACGTCCAAATGGGAATGCCGGGGTTGCGCCTGTGCAAATGTCAAGGGTCGGGCAAAACAAGGTGTCGGGCGATTCTACCGTTAATGCAAAAGAAAAGAAGTCTTCGGTAGGAGTCGTTGTCGTTGCCGTTGTCGCTTTGTGCAGTGTGGCGTTGGGGCTTGTCCAGTACAACAAGTATATGAAACGGAAAGCCGCAGGGGAGCAGGAGGAATTACGCCTACAGGAGCAGGAGCGAATAAAAGCGGCACAGGAATCAGAGGAGCGCGCCAAGCGGATAGCTGAAGCTGATGCCGAGCGCGAACGTAAACGCAAGGAAGCCGAAGCGGAGCGTGCCAGGCGGAAAGCGGAGGCTGACGCGGAGCGAGAGAGAAAGCGACTCGCACGCGAAAAAGAACTTCAGGAGCAGAAGGAGAAGGTAGAGGCAGAGAAGGCGAACCGAGAGCGAATCGATGACGTGGAGCGCAAGTTCAAATCTGCGCCCATCGTGTTTGCTTCCGATTTCGCGGATGACAAGTCTCCAATCAAGAGGGATGGAACATTCTATGCGATTGGATTGGAGTACATTTCGGATCAGAAGATATACGAGGCGATGGTAGAGCGTGGAGTCGTTGTTGCGGTGCGAACCTTCTCTATGAAGGGTGAACCGACAGACGTGGAGGTTGAAACCTTCAGAGATAACATTATGAAAAACCGCATAGTTGTCCTGGGAGAGGATGGCGTTGCATGGATTTTTGGTACGGGTAAATCGTCTTGGGTCGAGAAGGTGTCTATAGCCAATGAAGACATCGTGCCGGCGAAAAAGGAACTTGGCGAGTTGTTTGCAATTTTGTCGAAATGGGGGCAATTGCCAAATCTAAAATATCGATTGACGCTAAAGTCGAGCAAGAACGGTGTGCTTGTCAAAAATGGGAAGGAGATACATCTCGGCATAATCGAATACGCTTCGTCAATTTCTTCCGAGAAAATACGCGACGCGATTTTGAAGCTACTGCAAAGGGATAGAGAAAAGGCTGCGAACATAAAGCCGCCGAAACTGAAGAAATTCACGCCGACTGTTGTGCTTTACGATGGGGACATTATAAGGAAGGAAATGAAGGTGACAAAAGTTCCAAGAACCTTTAAACACCTTGGGACTACGCATTACAGTACTGTTAAACTGAAAACCTACAATCAGGCTGAGGAACAGTGGATGCGGCTTAAGGCAGAGGCCGAGCGACAGGAACGCAAAATGGAAGAAGTTCGCCAGGAAAACGTTCAGATTATGCGTGAGCATGAGGATAATGTCCGCGCAATCTTAAGCAAGGGCATATCTGGCGAACAAATAGAAGCAGAAGTTCAAAAATACGTTCTGTTGATAGATCGCAGTCGATCTCGTCTGCCGAAATAGTAAGTTTTTGACAACAACGGCGGCTGGCGACACCCCACCAACTCCCTCCACCGCTTCTTCAAGGTAACGGTGGAGATGCCGTAGAGGTGTTGCTTCGGTGAGCAGCAATGTGGTATAATATTCGCAAAATGCGAATGAAGGAGTGGGTATGGTAAAGGGACAGGACATAGTCGTGCTTGCCGCGCTTATGGGAGGCGGGTTTTCTGACGCGGCGTATGCCGCACTTGCAAAACGCGCTGCGCTGAGCGTGTCAGAAACTCATGCCGCCGTGAAGCGGCTTCGTGAGGCGTCACTCATTGACTATGCACGGCGCATAAGGCGTCACAACGCCGTTGAGTTTCTCGTCCATGGACTGAGATATCTCTTTCCTCCGCAGATGCAGGACGGCGTGGCAATGGGTATTCCAGCCTCATACGCCGCGCCTATTGCGGCAGACGAGTTCGCTGTGGCGGGTGAAATTCCGGTCTGGCGGAGCGACGAGGGAATGGCTCGTGGGCGTGCGCTGACGCCGATATATCCAAGCGTGCCAATTGCAGCGGCGCACGACAGGGGGATTTACGACCGTCTGGCTCTGATTGACATGCTTCGCGGTGGCAGGGTACGAGAGCGCATGTTTGCAGAAGGCAAGTTGAAGGAGTTGATCTGATGAACGCCGTAGAGGAGGCGATTCTGAAACTTGATGCAAGGCTGAAGGGTGCGCCCTTCGACTTTGTGTTTCTCGGCGGATCGGTTCTCTCGCTGCTTGTAACCGATCCAACCATTGATGCGATTCGGGTGACAAAGGACGTCGATATCATTGCCAACATCAAGAGCAGACGGGAATTTCATTCGTCGGAAAGGGCATTGGAGCGACTTGGCTTCAGGCATGACACAAGGGAGGACGCCCCGATATGTCGCTGGGTATGCGACGGTATCACGGTTGATGTTCTTCCAGTACGCGAAGAGGTGCTTGGATGGCGGTCAAAGTGGTTTGAGGCATATCTTCGCTTGCTTGCCGACGGCTGATTTCCGCGATGGTTTGCTGGTTCTCATGTGGGAACCCGACCTCAATGAGAACGGAGCGAAGTCGGAGCGGCTTTATGCCGTAGGGAGAGCGCACTCTATGAGAAGGGGGACGGGGTAACTGGTCCAAAGTGCTTTTTTCTCCACTCGGAAAGAGTCATTCCGGTACGGGCCTTGAAAAACTTGCGCAGGGAATTCTGCGATTCGTAGCCGCAGAATCCGGCAAGAAGTTCTAGGCTTTGCCGAGGCTTGGCTATCAACTCCTGTATCTTGGCTAGACGAACGTCCTGTATCGCCTCCAGCACCGAGCGTCCCGTGACCTCGCGAAAACGCTGGTCGGCAAGGCGCCGCGAACAAGAGAATGTCTTGAGCGCTTCCGCCGCCGTAAGCCCGGCGCAGGCCTTTTGCCGTATCAGTTCAAGCGCGGTGTTGACCTCCGGATACTTTCGCGTGAATACGCGCGTCGAGCCTCGGCGGACGACGTCCGTCGGCGGATATAGCACGTGCGAGCCTTTTCTGCGCGGGAACCTTATTGCGCGGTCAAGCAGCTCGGCGGCGAGGTAGCCGCCCTGTTCAAAGTTCGGACGCACGCTTGAAAGTTCCGGCGTTGAATTCCTGCAAACCATCTCGTCGTTGTCAACGCCGATGATGGAAACGTCCTTCGGTATCTGGATCCCCTCCAGGGAACATGCGGCGGCTACGGCAGAGGCGACTTCGTCGTTCGCGGCAAAAACGCCGCACGAGCGAGGCAACTTGACAAGCCACGGCCGGAGGCGACGTATGAACTCGGTGCGTCTGATGTCTTTCTGGCCAGGATCGAATACAGAGCAGGGCAGCCTTTTTGCGGCGCATAGGCGCACGAATGCATCCCCCCGCACACTGCTCCAGAAACGGTGGCGGAACGTGGGATGAACGAACGCGTAGTGGGCGCAGCCAGTGAGGGAAAGCTCTTCCAATGCAAGTTCTGCACAGGCGTTGCCGTCGAACTGGACAACCGATGCGCCGGCATCGGCTGCAGACTCCTTGTGGTTGATGTAAACCACGGGGCAGTTTCCAAACATTGCGCGAGTCATGCGATTCTCGTCGCCGCCTTCCACGATGCATCCGATGGGATGCCAGAAGTCCAGCAAGTTGCGTATGTTCTCCGCCTGCTCCTGCACGGTGATGTTCTCGATATGCCAACGCCGAGTTGCCGCGAAACGCTGCATCCCGTTCAGCTTGCGCTGATATACCTGTATGTTGCTGTCGAAAAAGGCAAGAACGATTTTCATGGTTTGGATTATATCAAAATTTCCTTCCTAAATGGAATGATAATAATTTCTTTAATGGAATTACTAGAAGTGAATTTTTTGGTAAAATACTTGAACATGAATCGTGTAAGAATTGCATTTGGATTGGCGATGTTGGTCGGCGCGGCAGTGTCGCCCTGTGCAGTTTTTGCCAAGTTTGCAGATTCTGTTGCCGTTGACGCCGCATTGAGCTGGATAAGCCGCCCAGGCCGTTTCACTTGTCCTGAGGCATATTCCAATGATACGTATCGCTATGTTGCCGATCAGGCCGCGCGGCTCGGAGTGCGTCATTTGAGGGAGCGCATAAAATGGGCGGACGTTGCGCCAAGGCGTGGCGAGTGGCGTCCCGGGCGCTATCTCAAGAACGCGGAAATGCTCAGCGCGCGTGGCATCGCAATTTCATCAACATTCCACGATGCGCCCGCATACGCGCTGCCCAACAAGAAACTGCCGCGCGATCTTGTTGCGACATTCGACTTCTGCAAGCGCCTTTCCGAAACCTTCGAAGGACGCATGGAGATGTGGGAGTTCTGGAACGAGGAGGACATCGGCTTCACCAACGAGGGAGCATGGGAGTTCGCCGCCGCGTTCAAGGCCGCGTCGCTCGGCTTCCGCGCAGGCGGATTCAATGGCGTCGTCGCTCCAGGTGCGCTTTGCCGGTCCGACCGCGGCGCGTACGAGAACACACTCTATCGCAACGGGTGCGCAGACTATGCGGACGTCATGAACTTCCACATCTACTCGCCGCCGTGCGCATACGGCAGGGTACTCAGTGAGCTCAGGAAATTCATGTCCAGATTCGGAATCGGCAATCGCGCGATAGTCGTGACGGAATGCGGCACGAACCAGGAAGGCGAGTGTGACGAAGACGGAGTCATGGCGGGAATGAAAAGGCATTCGCCGTCGCAGGAGGCCGTGCAGGAGGAGTTTGTCGTAAAATCCCAAATCTTGATGCGCATGGAGGGCGCCTTAAGAAACTACTTCTTCGCTTTCGGTGCATTCAACGAAAGGAACGGAAAGAAAGATTGGGGAATAATGCGTCGCGACGGCACGATGAAGCCAGCTGCCGCGGCGTTGGGACTTCTCCTGAAAGAGGTTGGCGACGGCGCTCTCGCTGGCGAAATAGAGACAACCAATCCAAAGGTTCGCGCATTCCGTTTTGACATGCCTGACGGCGGCGTGAAGATCGCCTACTGGCGACGGACGGAGATTGACGACGGGAAGGATGTTGTGAAGTTGTGGCCATGGTCTAATACGGAAGAGAAGGCGTCCATAGCATTGGACAATGGCAGCAGTTTCGAGATTGTTGCCAAAAGACATGCCGCCTATGCGCAGCTACCGGCATCCGCGCCAGTCAAGACTGCGCCTCGTGAAATAGGTCGCATAGGCGCAGAGCCGCGTGCAGGCGAAGATCTTTCCGTCGTCATTCGCGCCGACTTCGACAAGGAAGCATACGTCCTCGGCGGCAACAAGAGCACGCTTGACATGAAGGGCAACTCCATCGACTTAACGCTTGAGGCGTGGAATCTCGGTGACGCTGAGAAGCGGGGACGCATCGTGTTTAATGGACGCGGAAAAGTTTTTGGTCTTCCTGAAAGCGATGTAGCGATTTCGCCGCTTTGCAAGGCAACCTTCCGTCTTAGGTACGAAATTGCGGGCGAGACAGATCCGCTGATTGCTTTCGCTGGAGAGTTTGGCGGATTGAAGACGACGCCGTTCGTCGTACCCGTGTTCAGCGAGGCGAAGTACTTCGCCGAGTGCGACGAGGTTAAGTGCGCCGCCGGAGACGTTGGCAGGTGGACTCTCAACTCGTCGGCGTCGTCGAAGGACTGCGCATGGGACGCGTCGGAAGGCGCAGTTCGCTTTTCGTTTCGATGGGGAATCGAACGAAAGGATCTATGGTTCTTCCCCCGCTACGAGCTCGACCTCCAGCGCGAGTCGATGGATGAGGCGATGCTCCTTGCGTTTCGCGTCAAGTCGCGGCAGGACAAGGTCGAGAACGACTACAAGTCCGCTCGCATCTATTTCAAGGGCAAGGGTGGCTCGCGGCAGTACATGTGCTCTGCGCCGACGCACGACTGGGAGACGAAGTACATTGAAATATCGGACGACGCACGGAAGATGGGCGTGACATCGATAGAGTTCGGCGGACACCCCAAGGGCCACACCGTTGACTTCTGGATAAAGGACATAAGAATCTTCAAACGAAAAGGAGACAAACAATGATGAAAGCAAAACTACTCGCATCCATCCTCAGTGTGCTTGCGCTATTCGCCGCATACGCCGACGACGAATACAGCGTATGGGATCCGAACGGCTCCGGCGGCTGGTCCGACGCTACGCGTTGGGTCGGCGGCAAGCTGCCTTCGGCAACCAAGAACGTCCACATAAATGGCGACGAAGCCTTTATCACGGATGCCGACTATTCGATTCTGAAGGGCTTGACGCGCCTCAGGTTCAGCGGCAACGGTTCTCTCGACATGCGCTTCGACGAAGACCACGAAGACTTTTCATTGAACTCCGTTATGAGATATGGCGGCTCTACTCCCGCAGGAACGCTGATCAAGTCCGGCGTGGGGTTGCTTGCCCATGCAAGTGCCACGGGAGATTTCAAGCCGGAAAAATTCATCGTAACCAACGGTGTCCTCCGGCTTGACTATGCACCAAACGGTACGATAGCGGCAAATGTTTTTGGCGCATACGGAAGCGGCGTGCTTGCCTTCAACAATTCGACAGTCCCGAAGATCAACGGACTCATCGGCGATGGCACGGTCTCGAACTGCCTTTCTAACATGCAGTTTGAGTTTACGGGCGGGACACGGGAGGACCCGATGGTATTCTCGGGGACGCTTGGAAAGAACATTCAGGCTTCCTTCCGTTCTGGCTGCCAGTATTTCACGAAGCCAGAGCGCACGGGCATCGGCACGAATACGCGCGTATTCGGCGGGTTTGTGGGCGTCTCGAAGTTTGGCGCAGCCTCAGGCGAGGCCGGTTCGCTTGGCACGCAGGAATACATCGTGCGCTTTCAGAGCACTGGTGGCGGCGTTGTCTATTTAGGCGATGGAGAAACGACATCGAAGAAATTCTACTTCAACAGTACGCCGTCCGGCGAAATTGATGCCGGCAAGAACGGCGGCGTTACCTTTACGGGCGATTTTGACGCAGAGAGCGTTGGCTGCGTGATGCCCCTTGTGCTTTCTGGCGACAACTCGACACGATGCACGATTCAAGGCGCGTTTACCGGTACGGCAAACCCTGTCTTTCCTATTGTGAAACGCGGCATTGGCACATGGCAGTTCACCAGCACCGCACGCGACTATATTGGCTCTGTTTCTGTCGAGAACGGAACGCTCGAATATGCTTCGATGGCAGAGACGGGGACGGCATCGTCGCTTGGCAAGGGCGTGAAACTCACGCGCGCCGCTGCCGCATCGTCGTACGAAAACGCGACAAAGGTGCCTTGGGCCTTCTGCCTTGGCACGCACTCCACGACCGGCATCCTCGCCTACGTCGGATCTTCCGATGTTGCTTGCACATCGCGTCTTTTTTCCGTTAAGGGGACGGGAGTCGTCAAGAGCGACACGTCGGCTTCACTCTTCTATAAGGGCGCGACATCGTTCGACAACGAGGGTGCGAACACGCTCGTCCTTGATGGATCGGGCGCGTGGGACAACTTCTCGGACGTCACGAACGGCGTCGGTTCGCTTTCAGTCGAAAAACGCGGCACAGGCACTTGGACGCTCGGCGGTAATGTGACGCTATCCGGCGGTATAGTTGCGAAAGGCGGTACGCTCCGCATCGCCAACGGACCTTACCGCTGGTATCGTTTCACTGTGAAGAAATTGCAGGATGGCAACGCACGGTATCTTGAGTTCAAGCAATTCCGCCTTTCGGCCGCGGATGGAACGCAATGCACGACCTCTTCTGCCGAATCCTCCGAGACAAAGGATGCGAGCAAAAACTTCCGACTTGGCGAAGACGAATGCATGTGGAACCACGGTGTTTCGTTCAGTGGAGATGGACGCGTCCTTACCAATCTTTTCAAGTCCGCTAGCTTCGTGTCGGCTCAAAGGTCTGGCACATCTTCCCGTCCGACGCCATCCAACAGTTCCACCTGGGTGTCGTTTACTTTTCGCATTTCGGACGATGCCAAGCCTGTGGCATACTACGACTTGCAGGCTCAGAATTCAAACGATGATCGTCAACCGAAGGACTGGATGCTGGAGGCAAGTTGCGACGGGCGCAACTGGGACGTAATTGACACGCAGGCAGATCAAGGAGTTTCGGCGAGCGGCTATCGCTGGTATTCTTCTGACGTCGCGACTTTTGACGAGGCGCATCCCGGCTATCCGATTGCGACTGCACCATCTGGCGTCACGACGGAGATTGGCCCTGTCACCATCGCTGGCGGAACGCTGGACGTGGCCTCGCCTGTCGTGATCTCAAACTTGACAGTCGATGCGTCCGCTTCCGATGGCGGCTTGAAGGGCGTCACCTTTGCATCGGAGGGCGTCATCAATGTCGTGAACATGCCTGAAGGCTCTCGCGATCTAGAGTTGCCTGTGGCATTGTCTGGTTGTGTCGATGAAAGGAACGTTTCTCTTTGGACGCTCAAGATCGGCGGTGTTTCGAACACGCGTCTGTCGGTTAATGTCTCGAATGGAAAGATCGGCCTCACACGAAAGGGATTTTTGATATACTATCGCTGACCTTGAACGACGTATAACAAAGGAAGCGAATGGTAATGGACATTAAACATCTTGGAGTATTTTGCGCGGCAGCGTTTGCCGCGATGTCGGTAGCGGCTAAGATTGAGCTGGTCGCGCCTGCGAGCAACGCAGTCGTGCGCCAGATGCATACGCTTCAGCGTGAATACTCGAAGGCACCATGGGCGGAGTGCGAAAAATACTTTGACGGAGCAGAGAATGCGGCCAAGCTCAAGAAGCGCGGTTCCAATCCCGTCCCCGTAAAGCTACAGTGGAACGGCGAAGCAGAAGAGTATCTGGTGACTGTGCGCAGGTTGCCGGACGGCAAGATTGCGTTCGCGCAAGTCGTCGCCACGAACTGCGTGGAAGTTGACAGCCTCGACATCGGCACGGAATGGGAGTGGACCGTATCCGCCGGCGACGACAAGCTCATCGGATGCTTCAAGACGGAAGACCATCTGCCGCGCCTCGTGCGGATGACCGGCACGGACAACTGCCGCGACATCGGCGGACGCTGCGGACTCGATGGCCGGCGCATTCGGCAGGGGCTCGTCTATCGCACGGCGGGACTCAACTCAAACGCGCCCATGGACTACTATTCCAACGACGAGATATTCGAACTGGAAAAGAGCGGCAAGCTGGAGAAGATGGGGTCGCAGGGGGAGAAGCTCCACAAGAAGCTTGCGGCTGGCGAGAAGCTGTCTTCACATGCCATCAGGAACGGCCTTGTGAAGCGTTGTCGTTTTGCGCCGGGCAAGCGTCGCTTTTCCGACCGCGAGGTTGCGAGAATACTTGCGGCCTACGGCATCCGCAGCGACATCGACTTGAGATCCGCAAACGAGTGCTATGGCATGACGGGATCTCCGCTTGGGCCTTCCGTAAAGTGGTTCAACATTTCGTACCGTGCATATACGGGAGCCTTCGACGACAAAGGCAGGGCCATCAACAAGAAGGTGTTTGATGTCTTTATGGACGGCGACAACTACCCGATAGTGTTCCACTGCATTGGCGGAGCAGACCGCACGGGCACAGTCGCGATGCTGCTTGAGGCGCTTCTAGGCGTTCCAGAGGACGAGTTGTGGCGGGACTACCTCACGACTGGATTTACGGGGCGCGTAAGCGATCAGCGACACAAGAAGATGTTCGGGGAGGCAATAGGCTGCCTAAAGAAATATCCTGGTGCGACGCTTGCCGAAAAGGCGGAAGCGTTCTTCATCAAGTTGGGCTTCACGAAGGACGACATCCATCGCCTTCGCGAACGTTTGCTCGAACGCTGAGGCGTTCCAACAAAATCACTTGAATCTCAGCAGGACCAGGCTGAAGATGTCGCGTGTGCGCACGGGCCAAAGGCGCGACGGGAGATCCGCCTCAAGGGGATCTTGAATGAACTGAGGAAGCTCAGGGTTGAAATCGAGTCCGGTAAGCGATTCGATTTCATCGATTGTCGCAATGTTGCGGGCGGCCCATGCGGACCACGGAACGTTTTGCGGAAAAATGACGGCGAGTGCGCGGACGTCCAACCCTTCCTGCGCCATGATGATCTGGTAGAATTTGCGCGGAACGTCTATGTCCGTGCCGGATAGCTTTTCGCCGGTCTCGGAGGGGATGCACCCTACGACGACCCAAATTTCGCCGTAACGAGCCGTCCAGAAGTCGGCGATTCGATGCTCCACGTCGCGCCAGACTCCGCGGTTCAGCTGCGGCGTCTGCGGCGCAATGTTGCCCATGAGAAAAGTCTTGCGGCGCGCCTCGTCGCCGAAGCGCGAGACGATGGCGTGGTTGGGCACCATGTGGCCGCGATCGTATCCGCTGTTCGTGTAGTCCGCCGGACGCGGTGCGCGGGTGGCTTCGCTGTCTATGAGGAACGACGGACGCTTGCCGTCCTCGAACTTCGTATCGGCTGTTACGTGATACGCGCACCACACGGGATGGCGCAGAGAAGGCGACCAGCCGATCTTGAATTCGCCGCGATCAATCACGCGGATGTCGTCGGGAGCGGGCGCACCTGTTCGCTTGGGCACGCCGGCGAACGTTACGGAGCCAAGCGGCGCTTCCGTGTCATATTCGTAAACGGCGTCGTGGCCAGTCCAGCCAAGGCCGTCCGTTATGTCCGCGAGAGGGTTGCCAAACCAAAGAAGAGGCGCCGTGGCCACGATCGGCCAGTCGGACGATTTCTGCGCGAGCCATGCGCGCGGATGGTGTACGTACCATTCCGCCGCGAGACCCCACAGGGCAAGAACCGCAAGCGCGGCCACGCCTAGCTTCGCCGAGATTCGCCGCGACCGCGACGCCTTCTTCCTTTTCTTGGCCATGTCCCTAGAACTCTCCGAGCTCGATGCGGATCGTGCGGCTCTTCATCGCCTGCACGGAATCGGGATCGACATCTTCGGACGTGTGCCGGGAGATGCCGTCCGAGCGGTTGTCGGGAATCGACAGCCGCTCGCCGCATGCGGGGCATTCGGTGGTCTGGCCCGCGAGATCGGGGGTTGCCTCGATCTCGGAGCCGCACTTCGGACAGATAAGGCTTACGAAACCTTCGTCCATAACCTTAGAGCCCCAGCTTGGTAGCACTGCGCCAGGCGTAGTACTTCTTGAGCTTCAGCTTGGACGCCGCCTCTTCGTCGCAGAAGATCCAGCAGTCGTTGTGCGACTGAAGGGCGGACGCCGTGCAGAACTGGGACATCGGACCTTCGACGCAGCCCTTGACTGCATCGGCCTTGCCCTTGCCGAAGGCGAGAAGGACGATCTTCTTCGCTTCGCGAATCGTGCCGACGCCCATGGAAAGCGCGCGCGTGGGCACGTCCTTCTCCTTGCCCTTGAAGAAAAGGCGGGCGTTGTCCTTGATCGTTGACGGCGTGAGATAGACGCAGCTCGTGCGGCTCTCGAGCGAGGTGCCGGGCTCGTTGAAGGCGATGTGGCCGTCGGAGCCGATGCCGAGAACCTGCAGGTCGATGCCGCCGGCCTTCTTGATCTGAGCCTCGTAGTCGCGGCACTCCTTGTCGAGATCCTTTGCGAGTCCGTTGAGGACGTGCGTGTTCTTGATCTGGATGTCGATCATCTTGAAGAGGTTCTCGTTCATGAAGTAGCGGTAGCTCTGGTCGTGAGTTCCGGCAAGGCCGACGTACTCATCGAGGTTCCAGCTCTTGACCTGCTTGTAGGAGACCTTCTTCGCCTTGACGGCCTTGGCCATCTCGCGGTACATGATGACGGGCGTCGAGCCGGTCGCGAGACCAAGAACGGCCTTGGGATTTTTCTTGACCGTTTCGGTGATCATTGCGGCGGCGAGCTTGGACGCCTCTTCTTTTGTCTTGCAGATTACGACTTCCATTTTTGTTTCCTTTTTTGTGGATGAAAATCCGTTGCAGAATAATAGTTTATGCGTATTCTATCATATCTAGCGCGAAAAATGCAAAGCGTTTGGTGCAGAAAAACGTAAAACCCGCAAAGTCCGGAAGAGGAAAACCCGCAAGTGCTGACATTATGGTATAATATGCGGCAAGGAAAAGGTAATGTAACAAAAGAGGAATGTCATCAGTATGACGGAAGAGCTGAAGCAGCAGATCATCGATAGCGAAACAGAACGCTGGGGAATTTTCCGCAATCTGTATGAACATTGAAGAAGACTTACAAGTCAGATGGGTTTTATGAAAACAACCAAAAATCTTGTGATGGCTCCCTGCTACAAAGACAGGATCAACATCCTCGTCGATAAATTCCCATTGCCAATAGACAAGGCTATCGTAATTGAGGGGCGGCCACCGACATCGGCCAACTCTGAATTTCTTACGAATAAGGAACAAGGAGATTGGGCCGAGCGTTTAGTTGTGAAGGCCATAAATAGTTCATCGCTTGGCTATATTGCTGTGCCATACGGCAGAAGCGATTCAATTTCGGCAGGCGATCCCGGGTTCCCTAGTTTTTACAAAGCATATCAAGACGAACTCAACACTATTGGGAAGAAGCCTGATGTACTGTTGTTCCGCGCTGGAGCTGAACCGAGTAATGTGTCGGAACTTTCTAATCCAGATTGTGTTAAAAGTGCCGTTGCAGCGATTGAGGTGCGCTCAAGTAGCTTCCTTTGCAACAAGTACAAGTCCGTTATGTTGGAACGTGTGAGAAATGCCGAAAAACGTTGTCTGGAACTGCGAGACGCCATTCTTCTTGAACCATACGGCAATTTGCTGAAATCCAAGAACCCTGCTGTTTACGGCCTGTTACAAACGGCAGACGTTGGTTCATTTCGGGAATTGACATTTCGCCGGAACTCTTGGTCATCGTCTGAAGAGTTGAGGACACTTTCTTCTATGCTCAAAGAGCTAAAGGAAAACATCTGCGAGCTGCACAAGCGAGACTACCTGAGCATTACACCGAAACTGGAAGACATTGCGCTTGTAAACAGGTGGATATCAAATTTTAATATTCCGCATTTCTATCTTCAGGTCTTTTTCGATAGTGCATATATGATTTCCTTTGAGAAAATACTTTCTCTTTGCGACGATCCTCAGAGAGAAGGCCGAGATTTTTCAATAGAGACAGACGTGAAAAACCAAGGGAAGACAACCATTAAAGTCAATATAGATGTCGGTGAACCTGTCATCGGTAGGATAGACATGCCATCGCATTTCTCCGCCATGAAAGAACTGGATCGCGGTCGTCTATTGTTCTATGTTAAGTTTGATGGTGGGCAAGGTTACTTGGATGGTGATGCATTCAAAAAGGCTGTCTGCATATGAATTCTTTTGAGGCCTATACAAACTTCGTTGGTCTCGACCATCGCCGCCGGTTTGCGCAGTTCTTTACGCCGCCACCGATCGCGAAATTCATGGTAAACTGGGTGCTTGCAGGCAAGGGTGCGAAAGACATCCACGATCCAGCATTTGGGCTTGGAGCTTTTTTCGCGGTCTCCCCCGCCGATAGTAAATTCACCGGTACAGATATAGATCCGGCAATAATTGATTTTTTCAGATCCCACTCGTTTCAACGACCAATAGACCTTTCATGTGCTGATTACCTTCAAAACTTCGGCTCACACCACGCCAACATTGTCTGCAATCCACCATATCTCCGCTTTCAGAAATTTTTAAACAGGGATGTCGTGTCAAGAGCTTTCATGGATCATCTAGGTGTTAGACTTTCAGGTTATACAAATATAGCATCTGCGTTTCTTGTTAAATCTATATCGGAACTTAAGCCAGACGGACGGCTTGCATACATTCTTCCATCGGAGTTCATGAACGCAGGATATGGTACGATGGTGAAGGATTGGCTGATGCGAAACGGACATCTCGATTCGGTCATTGAAGTGGTATGTGAGCGTGAAGCGTTTGATGAGGTGACAACATCGGTTTGCATTGTCCTGTATGATTCTGCCAGGAAGAATAACTTTGTTGCGTTCCGAAAGGTCGCCTCTATTGCGGAACTTGGCGATGTTATGGAACGTTCTCCCGTTAATCTCATCCCAGTGTCTCATTTGGATGCAACCGAGAAATGGGGAAGATTCTTCGTCTCAGCAAACGAGCGCATAACTCCAGCACGGCATCTGTTGCAAAATCTTTTGGAGTATGGTCATTTTTCACGGGGGATTGCAACAGGAGCAAATGAGTTCTTCGTGCTTTCAAAGTCTGAGATTTCTAGAAATCGAATCCCATATAAAGATTGCCGTCCCTGTATTACCAAGAGCCAGCAGCTGACGGGACGTGTTTTCACAGATGAGGATTTTTCTCGCCTGTCAGAGACGGATGCACCAGTCTATCTATTCTCGCCGGGGGATTCACCAGATGACGAAGCATTAAGATATATACGCAAAGGCGAGGAAATGGGCTATAATAACAGATTCATAACGCGACACCGAAAGCCATGGTACAAGACAGAGGCTAGGCAAATTTCTCCATTGTTACTCAATGTGTTTTCTCGTTCTGGCTATAAAGTCGTCAGGAACTATTCTTCCGCATTGACATTAACGAATTTCCATTGTTTCTACCCTAATCCGTTACGCACGAACTATATTGATTGGTTATTCTTGTTTCTTCAATCAAATATAGGTCGCAAAATACTCTCCCTTTCCAAAAGAAAGTACGGCAATTTGCTGGACAAATTCGAACCGAACGATTTAAACCGTGCACTTGTTCCACGTAGGGCATTTTTCGATTCTTTGGGAGATATTGCCCTTTCAGAACTCATGACTTCCGTCAAACTCGGCGAAAGCGTGGAAACAAGGCTTGATGCCATGTTTGCTCCACTACTCTCAGAAGGAGATGCCAATCAATACGTCGAATACAATTCATCTGATAAGCCATTCACATACCAATCTCACAGGATCGAGCAACTTCGCCTTGCCATCGAGAATCGGAAGAAATACAAGGGTGCGAAATCGGGTAAGACTGTAGCGGGCCGCAGCGCGACAAGCATGGCAAAGACGAAGACGACCGCCGCCAAGCGTTCTAAGTCCATAAAGGCGCGGTACGCAAAATAGGCATGGCTGAGACGCTTAAGATAAAGGAACTGCCGATTGAGGCGAGACCGCGCGAGGCGTTCATGCGTGCCGCCGAGCCCGGGCGCGAGCTGTCCGAAGCGAGTCTTCTTGCGATTCTCATCCGCACCGGTTGTAAGGGATCAAACGCAATCGATCTCGCGTGTCGGCTCATCAACCACTTCGGCGGGGCGGCAAACCTAATCAACGCCACATGGCAACAGATTGTGGCGGCGAAGGTTCCGGGTGTCGGCAAGGTCGCCGCCGTTCAGCTTGCGGCGGCGTTTGCGCTTGTGAAGCGCAACGTGAAGACTTCGCACAGATCGTATGCAAGATCCATAGAGACCTCAGACGATGTAGTGCGTCAGGTGCGTTCTGTTGGGATAGACGAAACACAGGAATGCGTTTTTGCGCTCTATCTGGACGCCAAGCGGCATCTGCTGTGCGAACCTATGATTGTATCGCGCGGAACTGCAGATAGGACATTCCTCCACCCGCGCGAGATTTTCAAGCATGCAATTCGTCTTGGCGCTGTGTCGGTGATCGTGGCGCACAACCATCCGAGCGGAGATGCAACGCCTTCCGATGAAGATATTACGGAGACACAATTACTGATAGAGGCGGGTCGCGTGATGGGAATTCCGCTTGACGATCACATTGTGATCGGTGCAAAAGGAGGTTCGGGATATAAGCATGTCTCAATCCGCGGCCTTGGCCAACTGAAGTTTTAGCCGCCTGCATCGAACCGAAGGTTTACGAATACGGGTTTCTGAAAAGGTGAATGACAATGGCGATGCCACGGAGAGACGAAACGATTGAGGAAATCAAGCGGCTGGTGGAGAAGGTGTAGCGAGGTGGGCTTGCCGCCTTGCCGGAGGGGGTAATCGTTTGTGTTACCTCTGTGACTTGTCCATACACGACCTATTGAGTTGGGGGGCTTGACCTATTGGTTTGAGGCAATCGACCTATTGGTTTATGGTATTTAGCCTTTTCAGCGTGGGGACAGTGTCCCGTTTTGCAAGAAAGTAGCATAATTTTGTGTAATAACAGATTGCCGTGCAGAGTATGGGCATTTTTGCTGTTGCGCACCATACTGCGTGGAGCCTCTCTCCAGATTGGTCTTAAAATGGTATAATGTTCAGCCACGAGAAAAGGATGATGCCATGACCCCGTATAAACTCGTGATGCAGGGAGACCGCAACGCGTTCCTCTTCAGCGGCAAGATGCCGACAGAGATTGCTGTGGAGTTCCACGCCGTTTTGGTATAATACACATCATGAAACTGCGTCTTGATGGAATAGCTGTCGATTGCGTCATCGGCGATTTGCCTGAAGAGCGTGATCGCCTTCAGCGTCTGCGCGTCGATGTCGAGCTTGTTGTACCGAACGCCGTTGCGTCGTCCGACGACCTCGCCGATACGGCGGACTACGCTGCGTTAACGGAGAAGGTGCGCGCATCGCTCGTCGCGGCGAAATGCAGGATGATCGAACGCGCGGCGAAGATCGCCGCAGAAGCATGCCTTTCCGATGCACGTGTCGAATCGGCGACTGCGATGGTCGTGAAGGCCGGTGCCGTCGAGGGCTTGGAATCGGCGGCGGCAGAGTGGACGTCTGCGCGGCAGTCTAGCGGTGACACTTGCTCACGCCAATGCGACCGCACTCGCAGCGTCGCGGAAAAACTTGTCGCGCTTCTCGAAGCTCGCGGCATGACGTGCGCGACAGCGGAGAGCTGCACAGGCGGCGGAATCGGCTCGGCGATCACGGCGATTCCAGGCTCCAGCGCGGTGTATCTCGGAGGCGTCGTTTCGTATGCCAACGAGGTGAAGAGCGGCGTACTTGGAGTAAAGGAGGAGACCCTTGCGCGAGTTGGCGCTGTCTCGCCTGAGACGGCGGCGGAAATGGCAGAAGGCGCGCGTCGCCTCACAGGCGCCGATATCGCCGTTTCGGTGACAGGCATTGCGGGCCCTGGCGGCGGAACTCCAGAAAAGCCAGTCGGGCTCGTTTGGTTCGGGCTTGCTTCGGCGGACG
>Ga0265299_10000557_pt1 | contig 45768 bp, 38 predicted proteins | sample AusTroGonzalo_MG_4_FD_193485 | JGI IMG/M metagenome (GOLD analysis project Ga0265299, IMG submission 193485) | Bovine rumen microbial communities from tropical cattle in Woodstock, Queensland, Australia - Gonzalo_02 | ecosystem: Host-associated > Mammals > Digestive system > Stomach > Rumen ...
TGTATGCTGGCTGGAATCTTGTACTGGTACATCTTCAGGATGGCTAGCTCCTTGTATTGGTCAATATAGCGGGCAATATCCTGGTCGGTATATTGGGCCGACAGTTGTAAACTGATTAACAGACAAAGTAACGCAACAATTATTTTTCTCATTGATATTTCCTATTTCCAAATTCCTAAATCCTAATTTCTACATGCATCCATCACCACACTGGTGTAAAAATCTTTCAAGTCCATATTGCAGGCGGTCAACTGGGCGGGAATGATACTCATCGCTGTCTGTCCCGGAATGGTGTTGATTTCGATAAAGTAAGGTATTCCGTCCGGTGTGATGATATAATCGACTCTCACAATCCCTTTGCAGTTTAAAAAGTGATAAATCTGTTCCGAATATTTCAGCACCTGCTCATAGCATTTTTCCGGAATACGGGCGGGAGTGTACATGTCGTGAAAACCGTCGGTGTATTTTGCTTGGTAGTCGTAAAACTCGTTCTTGGGGGAGATTTCAGTTACAGCCAGTGCTTTGGGCTTGCCGTCCACCATGGCCACGCCGCAGGCCAGCTCCTGACCGGGAACCAGCTTCTCAATCATCAGTTGGTCGTCATACTTGAAGGCCTCTTCCACGGCGACCTTCACCTCGTTGGGAGCATGTACCTTGGTCACTCCCACGCTGGAACCCGAGTTGCAAGATTTGATGAAGCAGGGATAGCCACATACTTTCTCAATGTCATCCATATCGATTTTATCGTCTCGGTAGTAGTGAAGTGATGGGGCAATCGGCACCTTCAGTTCGCGCACGGCCAGATTGCAGAAATATTTGTTGAAGGTCAGCGCCGAACAGAAACAATCGCAACCGGTATAGGGAATGTCCAACATGTCGAAATAACCTTGGAACTTTCCATTTTCACCTGGGTTGCCGTGGATGGCGATAAACACCACGTCGAAGATTATTTTTTGATTATCGATAGTCAGCGAAAAATCGTTTTTGTCAATCAGATGCTTCTGTTGCTTGGGGTCGGTATAGCTCCATTCAGTCCCTTTTACATGGATGAAATAGGGGTTAAAAAGATTTCTATCCATTTGTGACAGAATATTGTCACCGCTTCTGAGGGAGACCTCATACTCACCGGAATTACCGCCTGCCAAAATTGCTACATTTTTCATTTTTACACTATTATAGATTTTGGCAAAGATACAAAAATCAAGTCCAAGAATTTCTCCTCTGAGAATTTCTTTTGAACAGGTATAAGTTAATTGGAGAAGTTTTATGTTCTGTTCTAATCCTTTACGCAGCGGACGGAAAGCCCTCCGGATATGGAGGTGGCATTCCTATTCACATAGGCATAGTTGTGGCGTAAACTGCGACTATATGCGTCGGAATAGTAGCAGTCTGTGACACTCCAAAAGTAAGTATAGCTGCCAAAATAGTGGATACCTCCGAATGCGTGATAACCGGCAGGAAGAGCTGAAAATCCTGTGGCGTTGTTTGAATTTTGTTCGAGACCCACCGAACAGGTATTTGCGCTACTGCTCCAACCAATAGTATGAGCTAGTGCACTTGCTACATAGGTATTGTCATCATCACATATATATTGGCTTTGACTACCCACATAATTTGTCAATTGACTCCATTCGGCATCACTTGGCATGTGCCATCCGTTAGGGCAAATGCCCTGTACTCCGCTTGGATTCGTGCTACTGGCGTTTGAGTTATTCATTACTGCTCTCCAGTTATATAAATAGCCATAGGTGGAAACGAGGGATGAATCGTTGTTAGGATAGTAATAATACGCAGTTGTTGTACTTGAACCGCTTCCCAATGGAATATTCGTGCCATTAGCATAGTGGGTGGTACGCAAGTTTTCTTTCATCCAGCACTGTTGCCCAATCTGCACCGTGTTGTAGGTATTGCCATCATAGTCATCCACTGAAGCTGCATTAAAGCAGGGTAGTCCATCCATATTAGTAGTAAAATTCACTTCGTTACCGTATGCGGTACCTGCACTGTTTGTGGCGTAAGCCCTTAGATGGTAATAAGTTTGGGGTTGTAAGTTTGTGATGAAGCTTGAGAAATTGCCCAAGCCATTGCTGTCAATGGTGAAACTATCGTTTATGGTGGGGTTTGAGGAAGTGCTCCAGCACACACCACGTGCAGTCACAGCTGAAATTCCCTCGAAGGTTACGTTACCACCTCCATGAGCGGTGGTAAAGGTAATACTATCGACGATGGTTGTAGTGACCAATGGAGTGGCTATTGGTGTGGTGAAGGTCTGTTGCATACCATACCCTGTACCGGTATTATTGGAAGCGTAGGCTCTCACGTAATATGTTGTATCTGGCTCCAACCCTGTGATAGTGCTGGTAAAACTGCCTATTCCATCACCATCGAAGGTATGGTTGTCATTTATTGTGGGGTTAGGGGAAGTACTCCAACACACACCACGGAAGGTTACGGCAGAGATGCCTTCAAATGTGACATTCCCACCACAAATAGCGCTTGTACAGGTAATGTTATTTACAGTATTCGTGTTCACTAAAGGTGTTGCCGCCAGTGTGGTAAAATCCCGTTGTGTGCCATACGCTGTGCCTGCACTATTTGTTGCGTATGCCCTAACATAATAAGTGGTTCCTGGTTCTAATCCGGTGATATTGCTGGTGAAACTTCCAGAACTGCCGCTTTCAATGGTAAGGCTATCGTTAATCGTAGGATTCTGGGAAGTGCTCCAACACACTCCTCTTGCGGTTACAGAAGAAATACCTTGACTCGTGACATTACCTCCGCAAGTGGCTGTTGTGCATGTAATATCGCTGACGTTGTTTGTTGTGATTGCTGGAGTAGCTATCGTTGTAGTGAAAGTTCGTTGAGTACCATACGCTGTGCCCACACTATTGGTGGCATACGCACGTATATAGTATTGGGTATTAGGCTGTAGACCTGTGATATAACTAGTGAAGCTTCCCAAACCACTATGGTTAACTGTAAAACTGTCATTTGTTGTGGGGTTTGGGGAGGTACTCCAGCACACTCCACAAGCGGTTACGGAAGAAATACCTTCAAATGTCACATTACCACCACAGATGGCACCAGTGAAGTGGATACCCCAGACAACATCTGTGGATACTGTTGGTAAGGTTGAGTGTGTGGTAAAAGTCTTTTGTGAACCATACGATGTGCTTATACTATTGGATGCATAGGCCCTCACATAATAGGTGGTTTCGGGTTGTAATCCTATGATACTACTGGTGAAACTCCCAAGACCACTACTGTCAACGGTCAGACTATCGTTTATTGTGGGGTTTTGAGAAGTGCTCCAACATACGCCACGGGCAGTTACGGATGTAATTCCCTCGGAAATCACATTACCACCGCATGTCGCAGAAGTGAAAGAAACATTGCTTACTGACGCAGTAGTAACCACAGGTATGGTATCTGTAGTGGTGAAGAACTGTTGTGAACCATATGCTGTGCCCGCACTATTGGTAGCATAGGCTCTGACATAATAAGCAGTGTTTGGCTCTAATCCTGTAATAAGGCTGGTGAAAGTGCCTAATCCATTGCCATCAACTGTTAGACTTTCGTTTATTGTAGGATTCTGAGAAGTGCTCCAACATACGCCACGGGCAGTTACAGTATCACCGCCAGAAGATGTTACGTTGCCACCACAAATGGCTGAAATACAAGTAATACTATTGACATTATCCGTCGAAATAGTTGGTAATTCAACAGGAGTCGTAAAACTCTGTTGCATACCATAAAACACTCCTGTGCTACCATTGGCGTATGCTCTCACATAGTAGGTGGTGTTTGGAGATAAGCCGGTTAAATAGCTTGTGAAACTTCCCGTACCTTCACCATCAATAGTATGGTTATCACTTGTTGTGGGATTAGGAGAAGTGCTCCAGCATATACCATACACTAATCCTGTGGCACCCTCTGTGTTTGTTACATGACCGCCACAGGTGGCTGTTGTTGATGTGATGTCGTTGATATTGTAGGTGGTCACCATAACTGTTTTGTCGCAAATACAACGAACAGACATTCCCATGTTCTTGTGACCATAATTATTCCTTTCCACGTATGCATGGTCGTAGTTTAACTCACGAAAATAGGCATAAGTGTAATTGTATGGGGTAGAACTCCAAAACCGTGCATCTACTCCGAATTCCACAGAAGAACTATCAACATGGCCGACAGGTATAGCAGTAAATTCAGTGGAGTTGTTGACAATCATCTCGTTTCCTACTGCACAAAAGTTAGTGGATGGAATCCAACCCGAGTTGCTGGCCAAAGCTTTAGCAATATGATTCACATTTTCACTACATAAATATTCTTCCTTGCATCTAATGTAATCCGTCATTTCTGTCCATTCTGCATCACTTGGTACATGCCAACCTGTAGGGCATATTCCCTGTGAGCCATTTGAATTGATATTGGTATTATTCCCATCATACATGGTTGCTTCCCAATTGTATAGATAACCTGCAGCTTCTGTAAAAATACCTGCGTTCTCTGGCAAATAGTAACAGGCTGTTGATGAGAAATCTCCATTTCCCAGATTGATTGCGGTGCCATCGGCATAATGTGTGGTGCGCATATTTTCCTTGAGCCAACACTGACTGCCTATAGCAACAGTATGGTATTCGTTGCCATCATAATCCATAACAGTTGTGATATCTTGACAAGGGTATAGGGCTAGGGAATCTGTATAAGCTAATCCATGCGTATTGCTTTTATCGAGGGCTAATTCCCATTCTGTAATCCATCCATTATCACTTTTCCAGCTATCTGTAATGGAGATTGACCACGTACCGTTTATCGGACAACCTATTAGTTGTGAGAAGGACTGGTCAGGGTGATAAACTTGGCTCATGTTCACGGTATTGGTAGAATTTACTTTCCCGTTGGTAATATTTACATTTTCATATACATACCCCTGACCATTGGCATATTGATAACCTCTGTCTGTGTTATTTGACCAGCAGTAATTCCAAGGAGTCCCCATCATATTTATAAGATAACTTGTATTGCAGGCGTGTACATCTTCATCGGTATATGCATAAGCATTTCCAAAGTCTGCTGATGTGGTGACTCCTGTTGTTACTTGCCATCCCCAGGGCGTGGGAATTTGTGAGGAACAATTAGAGTGTCCTCCTGTTGTATATTTGTTCAAAATTTTAACGGTTTGCCCATTCGGACAGGTCATGGCTATATATAAATCTCCTATATAAGAATGCTCCATCTTGATACGAACAAACAGTATGTCATTTGCACTTTGAATTGTGTCATAAGGAGTATAGTTTGATATGGTAATGGAGGATTCGAATGCACAACCATTGTCACAGTCTCTTCCGTCTGGAATGTAAACTGTGTCTATACATACAAACATACTTGGCAGACATCGAAAAGTTTCACCATAGGCAGTATCTGTACCATTAGTAGCATAGGCTCTTACATAATAAGTTTTGTAAGGACTCATCCCTGTCAAATAATTGGTAAAAAAGTCGTCTGCCATACCACTGGCTATATGCTCGTTGACCAGAGTGGGATATGGATTGGTATCCCAACAGAATCCTGCGTTTACGGCACCCTGTCCATAGGTGTTTACTGATCCATAGCAAATATACGTTGTGTCATTGATGAATAATACTGAATCTGTTGTCACCTCAATCACCGATTCTTGAAAAGAGAGGGTGATGTCTTCGTTTGTATATTGCATTTGCTGAATGGGAACACTCTGCACCATGGTATTACCAATCTGAGCATAACCGATGTATTGCATTTCATCACCCAATTCAAACTCATGGGTTGAGGTACTTTTTATGTTTATTTTGGCAGTCTTTAATGTATTCCCGTTATTTGAAATGTGATTGGAGCTTGCATGACCCATATTGACCATTTTAACACTACGCATACCACTATGGCTTATCACAGTCAGTATATATGTTTGTGGGGTCGTCAGTGAAATGTCAAAATAGTTATCCCCTGAGATAAGCAAACCTGAGTACTCGGCACATTTTTTCCCGTTGATATCAACTATCACCATCTTCACTTCTTCGTGTTGTGGTGAGGACACATTCATACGAGTATGGCCGTAAAACGGATTAGGCATCACCTGCATTATTTCATTGTGTTGAATATTTTCAATACTTGTTCCAAAATCCAGTGTATATACGGTATCCGGGAAATATATTGTTTCAGACCATTCTCGGCTTAGATTTTGTATGGTTACCCTGTTTAATCTGACATATGCATTATTTTGGTCTTGCCCTGTAAATACTAATGTCACAGAATTTTGAGCATAAAGTGTTGTGCCAATTAGCATCACTAACGAGAGTAGCATTGTGATTGCCAGTATGATTTGTCTTTTCATTGTGATTGTTGGGATTCGTTTATATTTTCTTTGATTTTTTTCTTTAATTTGAATGCAAAAATACAACATATTGAGCATTATTTAAACCCTCACGGCAAAAATATGAACCTTTGCAGCAAAAAAAAAGAAGACAGGGTTAAAATATTCCCCTTAAAATCATTTATTGTATTAATATTCAATATGTTTACAAGACATCGTTTTTAAAGCCGTTCGAAGCAAAAAATGTCTTTTGTGTGAGGGATTAAAGAAGATTAAGTGTTGGATTAGAATTACAGAGATGTTACAACGGGAAAAATTTAGTTTATTATGGTGGCGACTGCGTCCCGCATTAGCAGGCAAACAAGTAGGCTCAGCTGGACACGGTAGAGGAACCTGTGTACGGTTGGCTTATAATGAGTTTTTTTTTAGTATATCTTCAGATTTGCACAATTGCCAATTAATTTGTATCTTTGCACGCTCATTTTATACATTGGAGGAGAAATGAATGATTTGTTAGATAAATTAGCGGTTATCCATCAGAAATGGCTGGAAATCGGGGAGGAAATCACTAAGCCAGAGGTGATTGCCGATATGAAGCGCTTTATCAAGCTGAGCAAGGATTACAAGGACTTGCAGCCTGTGGTGGATGCTTATAAGAAATACAAAAACATCGTAGAAAACATCGCCAACACCAAGGAGGTGATTGCTACCGAGAAAGACGAGGACTTCCGCGAGATGGCTAAACAGGAATTGGACACCTTCTTGCAGGAAAAAGAGAAAATGGAGGAAGACATCCGTTTGTTGCTGTTGCCTTCCGATCCGCAGGACAGCAAAAACGCCCAGGTGGAAATCCGTGCCGGTACTGGTGGCGACGAGGCCAGTATCTTTGCCGGCGACCTTTTCCGTATGTACCAGCATTACTGCGACAAGAAGGGCTGGAAATACGATGTGGTATCGATGACCGAGGGTACCGTGGGTGGCTTTAAGGAAATAGTGTTCACCATCAGTGGTGAGGGTGTTTATGGGCTGATGAAATACGAGTCGGGAGTTCACCGTGTGCAGCGTGTGCCCCAAACCGAGGCTCAGGGTCGTGTCCATACTTCCGCTGCCTCTGTGGTGGTGCTGCCCGAGGCCGATGAGTTTGATGTGGAGCTCAAGATGAGCGATATCCGCAAGGATACCTACTGCTCTTCAGGTCCTGGTGGTCAGTCGGTTAACACCACCTACTCGGCTGTGCGTTTGACCCACATCCCCACTGGTATTGTGGTGGCTATTCAGGACGAGAAGTCGCAGCTGAAGAACCTCGACAAGGCTATGAGTGTGTTGCGTACCCGTTTGTTCGAGCGTGAGTACAAAAAATACCTCGATGAGGTGGCTTCCAAGCGCAAGACGATGGTATCGACGGGCGACCGTTCTGCCAAGATCCGTACCTACAACTATCCGCAAAACCGTGTGACAGACCACCGTATCAACCTCACCATGTACAACCTTACCGGCTTCATGGATGGCGACATCCAGGAGACCATCGAGGCGCTACAGGTGGCCGAGAACGCTGAAAGACTGAAAGAGGCGGTGGAAATCTAAAATCAGGAACAATTCAAAAAAACATATAACCCTTAAAATCAAATAATATGGCATTAGAAATCAACTCCAGCAATTTTGAAGCTATCGCCCAAGGCGATAAATTAGTAGTTATTGACTTTTGGGCACCTTGGTGCGGACCCTGCAGAGCTTTGGCTCCCACCGTTGAAGAAGTGGCTGCTGAATACGAAGGCAAAGCTGTTATCGGCAAATGCGATACCGACTCCAACAACGAGCTGGCCATGCAGTTTGGCGTGCGCAACATCCCCATGTTGGTATTCCTCAAAAACGGTGAGGTAAAAGACGTGCACGTGGGCACCATCAAAAAGAGTGAGCTCACCGCCAAAATCGACGCCCTGCTGTAAATCTTTTCCACAGACAAATTTATTATTCACTAAAATTATAAAACTATGTTTGAATTTATCAAGAGTCATTTGACTGTATCTCTTTTGGTACTTAGCTTGATAGTGATCACTCCTTTTGTGATTTACTATGTCATCACTGCCAAGAGAGAACACCCGAAGGGACTGATTGCTGCGGCTCTCAGTAACATGGGTGAACGTTTCGGTTACTACATCATGAACGCTGTTCTGGTGTTGTTCCTCTGCTCCAAATTCGGTTTGGAAGGTACTCAAGCCACCATTATTTATTCCGTGTTCTACATGGGAATTTATATTTTGAGTTTGGTGGGTGGTATCATTGCCGACAGAAAACAAAATTACAAAGGCACCATCATGTCAGGTTTGTTTGTGATGGCTATGGGTTACGTCATTTTGGCGGTGCCTATTATGTCCACCCCTGATAACATTGGTTGGTTGCTGCCTCTTACCTGTTTTGCTCTGTTGCTCATTGCCTTCGGTAATGGTCTGTTCAAAGGTAACCTGCAGGCTTTGGTAGGTCAGCTGTACGACAATTATGAGGCTGAGGCTGCCAAGAAAGGTGAAGAAGAACTTCGTCTGGCCAAGAGCAAACGTGACCCTGGTTTCCAGATTTTCTATGTATTCATCAACGTAGGTGGTTTGGTAGCTCCTTTCGTTGCCCCATTGATTAGACAATGGTGGTTGAACATCCACAACATGAATTTCAATGCAGGTCTTCCCGCCATGTGCCACGAATACCTTGAAAAAGGTGATGCTATGAGCGTTGATGCCTTGGCTAAGCTGAACGACTTGGTTGCTTCCGCATCCACTGTAGCTGTAGATAATCTTGCTACCTTCTGTCAGGACTACCTCAACGTGTTCAATTCAGGTGTTCACTTCTCTTTTATTGCTTCTGTAATTGCCATGCTGATTTCTTTGACCATCTTCTTGGTGAAAAAGAACAAATTGCCTAACCCCGAGAAGAAAGCCGCTGTTACCTCTGTTGATTATACCGAAGAAGAAAAGAAAGCCATGGCTACCGAAATCAAGCAAAGACTTTATGCTTTGTTTGCAGTGCTGGGTATTGCCGTATTCTTCTGGTTCTCATTCCACCAGAACGGTACTTCTATGTCTCTGTTCGCCCGCGACTTTGTGGATACTTCCGCTATTGCTCCCGAAATCTGGCAGGCCGTTAACCCCTTCTTTGTGATTGTGTTGACCCCGCTCATCCTGATTGCTTTCGGTGCATTGGCCCGCAAAGGCAAAGATATCTCCACTCCGCGTAAAATCGCTATGGGTATGGGTATTGCCGCTACCGCTTATTTGATTATGACCGTATTCTGTGCATCATGTGGATATCCTTCAGCAGAAGAATTCAGAGCTACCGGTACCGATGCTGAAAAAGCAGGTTGGTGGATTCTGATTATTTATTATTTCTTCATGACAGTAGCAGAATTGTTCATTTCCCCGCTGGGACTTTCTTTCGTTTCCAAGGTTGCCCCGAAGCACCTCCTTGGTCTCTGCCAAGGTCTGTGGTTAGGTGCTACCGCAGTAGGTAACGGTTTGTTGTGGATTGGACCTCTGATGTACGACAAATGGCCCATCTGGCAATGCTGGGCAGTATTCATGGGAGTTTGTTTGATTTCCATGGGTGTGATGCTCGGTATGGTGAAATGGCTGGAAAGAGTGGCTAAATAAAAACTCTTATACATCATACAAACAAATAAGGCCGCCAGATGGTGGCCTTATTTGTTTTGGAGCAGGAAAGATCATGTCAGTCTTGTCCTCGTCTGTACGTGTGTATCTCTCTAAACCGTATACCGTATACCGTGAACTGCAAATGAAATTGAGGGGAGGGAGAGCATATTACATTTTAAAAAATTACACCAATATAATTATTACATTAATGTAATATATATAATAAATAAAGGCAAGAGGATATAGGAAGGTGAAAACAAATGAAATTCACGGTATACGGTATACGGTTTTCTCCCTGCTCGCGTCCTACTTCCTTCCTGATTTCTTCCTGATTGTTCCTGATATAAGCTATATTTAGCACGCATACCGATAGATATCAGTATGTTAGTTGCAAGTTGCTTATTTATAACTAACTTTTTGCCTGAATTGCAGACATTCAGCAAACATCGTAACTTTCAAAATTTCATCGAAAAACTTCCAAAAATCCAGGTGACATGTTTTGCCGTAAAATTATTTTTTACAAATTTAAATCATGTCGTTTGTCAATTTTTCGCATGATTTTGTCCATTTTTAGATTGATTTTTGCATCTTATTGATTTTTGAAAATTAGCATATTAAGCTTGTTTTTTCGCTTGATTTTTTAAAATTTCCGTTGTAACTTTGCGGACAGTTTAACTATTAAATTTTTAAATACTATGGAAAATAATTTACTTCCAGAAGTGGAGAAGAAGATTATTACCCTGAGAAATCAGCAGGTGATATTGGATGCCGATGTGGCAGAACTCTATGGAGTAGAGACAAGAGACATTAATAAAGCTGTAAAAAATAATCCCGAGAAGTTTCCTAAGGGATATATTTTTACATTAAATAAGGATGAGAAATTAGAGGTGGTGGAAAATTTCCACCACCTCCAGAAACTCCGTTTCTCGCCTCAATTTCCCAAAGCTTTTACAGAGAGAGGCCTCTATATGTTAGCTACTATATTAAAAAGTTCAAAAGCAACTGAAACTACTATTGCTATTGTGGATGCGTACGCAAAACTAAAAGAATTGTCGAGGGTGATAGTGGAGGTGCCACAACAGGAAGACAATCAACAAGAGCAGAAGGTATTATTGCATCGAGGTGGACAGTTGGTAGAGGAGATTTTATCGGACATGTTGCCTAAACAAAGCAGTGAAACTTCGTTTGAGCTGAACTTGGCGATGTTCAAGATTAAGCATTCTGTTAAGCGAGAGAACACAGATGAAATACGAATGTTGAAGCAACGCTTGAATGAATTGGAACGGAAGTCTGGAGTAGAATAATAAACGTTTTTAGGGAATGAAACAGATTCTAAAGGCAAACTTTGGATACGATTCTTTTCGTCCTATGCAGGAGGATATTATCAGGCACACTATTCAAGGTGGTGACTCATTGGTTTTGATGCCTACCGGTGGAGGCAAATCTTTGTGCTTTCAGATGGCAGCATTGATGATGGAGGGTGTGGCGGTTGTTGTATCTCCCCTTATCTCTTTGATGAAAGACCAAGTGAGGAGTCTCAAGGCAAATGGTATAGAGGCAGAGGCGCTTAATAGTGGTAATGAGGAAGTTTTGAATCGAGAAATCCTAAATCGTTGTCTCAATGGTCAATTGAAATTATTGTATACATCGCCAGAACGGCTTGTGGGAGGTGTGATACAGGTATTACGATATGCGCGAATTTCGCTTTTTGTTATAGATGAGGCCCACTGCATTTCAAGTTGGGGTCATGACTTTCGTCCAGAATATATGCAATTGGGTCAGTTGCGTGAGTTGTTTCCAGATATCCCTATAATGGCTCTTACAGCTACAGCGGACAGAATCACCAAACAGGATATCTTAAAGCAGTTGCACATAGAAAACGGTAAAACGTTTATTGGTTCATTTGACAGACCTAATCTTAGTCTTGATGTAAAACGTGGGTATTCAGCCAGTGAAAAACTATATTCACTTTTGGAATTAGTTAAGAGACATCATGATGAGAGTGGTATAATCTATTGTTTATCTAGAAAGACAACGGAGGAGCTGGCAAGGAAATTGGCAAGGGCAGGTGTTTCGGTTGGCATTTATCATGCTGGTTTGCCTATACCGGAACGCAATCGTGTACAAGATGAATTCGTGGAGGATAAGATACAAGTGATATGCGCCACTGTCGCCTTTGGTATGGGTATAGACAAAAGCAATATCCGATTTGTAGTCCATTATAATCTACCTAAGAGTATAGAGGCATTCTATCAGGAAATTGGTCGTGGAGGGCGAGATGGGTTGCCTTGCGAGACTATTCTATACTATAACCTTTCAGATATTATCACTTTACGCAAATTTGTTGATGAAAGCGGGCAGAAGGAGATTAATGCGGAGAAGTTGCAACGCATACAAGAATATGCAGAGTCGCAGGTTTGTCGAAGACGCATTCTACTCAACTATTTTGGGGAAACGAGTGGCTGTAATTGTGGCAATTGTGATGTGTGTCACACCCCTCCACAAGTGTTTGAGGGTACAACCATAGTCCAAAAGGCTTTGTCGGCTATCATACGAACGGGGGAATCTGTTGGCTTTACGGTCACAATCGATATCCTTCGGGGTAGAATGTCACCGGAGGTTATTTCTCATAGATATCACCAATTGAAGACTTTCGGTGCAGGTCGTGATACTACGTTCCGCGACTGGCACGACTATTTACTACAGATGCTTCAAATGGGTTTTATTGAGATAGCTTATGATGAAGATAGGCATATTCATGTTACTTCACTGGGTAAAAAGGTGCTTGATGGGGAGTCTCAGGTGCAACTTGCTGTTATCAGTCGCGAGGATTTTAGGGTTAAAGCCAGAAAAAAGAGAATGCAAGAAGATCAAACAAGCCTCTTTCAACAGAAAGATTTAAGTGTAAACGATATGCTGTTTGACAAACTTCGTAAGGTATGTAAACAGATTGCTGATGAAAATAATTGGCCACCATACATTGTGATGTCTGACTATTCGCTCTATGCATTGGCAAAAGAACGTCCAACGACACTTCAGGCTTTTGGAAATGTTGTTGGAATTGGCGAATATAAACGTGATACTTACGGTCAGCGATTCTTGGCTGTGATAAAAGAGTTTGTCGAAAAAAATCCAACGTCCTCATCAGTTGAAACTAGTATTTCTACGGATTTGTCTCTAGCTACTACTTCTTATTTGAAAAGACAGAAACAGCTTTATGCAAAGGCTAATGCTCGATGGACAGAAGAGGAAGAAATGTTGTTGAAGCGTTATCTTGATGAAGGAAAGCCAATTTACGAAATATCAAAAATAATGGAAAGAAATGAAGGTGCAATACGTTCTCGCATTAATAAATATGAGAATAGTTCAAAGGATTTAGAATGTATGCAGGAGTGTGATTGGTTTGAGGAATATGAGGGAGAATTACAGCAACTTCAATCTTCAAAAGCTGATATAGAGGGAAAAATAAAAAATCTCTGTTCTCGTGTATTGAAACAAATGGAACAACGTCAATTGGAGAAAATGGAATCAGAGAAATATCAAATCTTTTACTATCCTGCTAAAAATATTATGCAGTTTGACAGCAAGGCGTTCAAGGAAGACAATGAAGATTTGTATAGATTATACTGTACGGAAAAGCAGAAAAGAGCGTCCATAACGATAAGAAGAAAGAAATAGAAAACCGTATACCGTATACCGTGAATTGCAAATGATTATTATTTCAGCAACTGTGTGGTGTGGTTTTTGGTATCGACTTTGCCGATGGCATCAATAATCATGCCCTGCTCGTCGATGACGTAAGTGGTGCGGAGGGTGCCCTCGGTTACTTTTCCGTACATTTTCTTCTCGCCCCATGCCTCGTAGGCTTTCAGGATAGTGAGGTCGGTGTCGGCGATGAGGTGGAAGGGCAGCTCGTATTTGGCGATGAACTTTTGGTGCGAGGCGGCGGAGTCGCGGCTTACTCCCAGCACCTCGTAGCCCATTGCCAGAAAGCGTTGGTAGTTGTCGCGCAGATCGCAGGCCTCGGCGGTGCAGCCTGGGGTACTGTCCTTGGGGTAGAAGTAAAGTACAAGTTTCTTACCTTGAAAATCCTTCAGGGAAACATTGTTTCCGTTTTCGTCCTTGCCCTCGAAATACGGGGCTTTTGTTCCTTTTTGCAGCATGGTTTTGGTGTTTATAATATAATTAATTGTGATATTACAGCAGGAAGAACATGGCGACACCTGTCATGGTGATGAGGGTGCCGATAACCTCTTTGAGGGAAATCTTTTGGTGGTTGATGATGGAGTAGGGGACGATGATGAGTACGGGGGTGAGTGCCATGAGGGTGGAGGCGATGCCCGCGGGGGCGTATTGTACGGCCATGAGCGACATGGAGACACCTACAAAGGGACCGAAAAAGGTGGTGAGGGTGGCGTAGGTCATACCCTTGCGGTCATGTATGGCGGTTTTCATGTCTTTCAATGAGTGGCGGAGACAAAGGATGAGGAAGAAGCCCACTAACCCCGCCAATGCCCGAATGTAAGTGCCCGCAAAGGGCAACATGAAGTTGGTGGCAGAGTCGGCACTAAGATGTGCCGGCAAACTCTGCTCATAGTAGTTGAGTCCGATTTTGCTGAGCACGAGTCCCACTCCCTGACCCACGCCTGCTCCGATACCGAAGAGGATGCCCTTGAGGGGGAGTTTGAGCTTGAGTTTGTGGCCTTCGCCACGTACTAGAATGGTGAAAGCGATGCCCGAGAGGGTGACCAGCATGGCTAACCACGAGTGCCAGGTCATCACCTCGCCCAATAGCAGCCAGCCGGTGATGCCGGCCATGGGTGGGGCAAGGGTCATAAACAGCTGGCCGAATTTGGAGCCGAAGACAATGTAAGAGTTGAAGAGGCAGTAGTCGCCAAATACATAGCCCACTACTCCCGACAGCAGCAGCCAGCCCCAAGCGGCGGTGTTGGCTCCAGTGGGGTAGGGTGAGCCGGTGACCACCCATAGCAGTAATGACAGCATGAGTATCGACAGCACCATACGTATCAGGTTGAGGGTCAGTGCTCCGATACGGTGGCTGGCGATATCCGCAAAGAGGGCGGTGGCTGTCCACGAGACCGCCACTCCCAGTGCTATCATTTCTCCTACATGTGCTATCATCAGTTGCTCTTTAAAAAGAAGCGGCAAAGATAGCGTTTTTTTAGTTATGCGTTGATATCAGAATATTTTTGTAATTTTGCAGAGTAATGAAATAGTGAATACAGATATGGAAAAACCTTTAGATTACAAATATTTCTTGCTCGGAATTATCCTTTATTGGATGTTTGATACCATTTGGGCGTCGCTTTTCCCCACTGTCTTCTTTGCTTTGGAAACTTTGCTGCATCCGGTAGCCGTGGTTGTGGGGAAATCCGTAGTGTATCTGCTGGTCTTTTACCTCCTGTTCAGAAAGCCGAGGCTATTTAATGTCAAATGGGAGCATTTTGCAATCTTTGTGGGGGTGGTTGTCCTGATGAATTTATTGACCTCTTTTATTTTTTACCATTTCTTTGATCTTCCCTCTGTCGCAGCCAATCAGATGAAATGGGATATCCCCAACTACACGATGAATAGTGTGCGGAGGTGGGTGAATCTGGTCACCACGCTTCTCACAGTCGGTTTCATTTGGTGGCGCTACGATTCGGATAACGCAGCCACCGACCCTGAAATCTCTTCGAGCGATTCACGAAGTTTTTACGCAGGAATGCTGTTTACCATCACCTTTGGGTACATTCTTTCCTTGGTTAGAGTGCTTGGCGGTGAATATTGGAAATATGCTCACCTTCCCATATTGGTTGAGGTGATTACCTGTCTGCTGATTGTGCTCATTACCATAGGTGCTGTCTTAATGCTGGTCAAAAGACAAACGGTGGTGATCTCCATTACGGTTATATTTATTATCATTACCATACACTTTTTTTCATCGCATTATTTACCGAACATCATGTCCAAGTATTTCACTCCCAACGACGCCTTGTACGGGGTGGTGACTTATGTAGGCTCTGTTTCGGCCGTTTGCGATATTGCGTTCAATTTGGCCGCCTTTATCCTTTACCGTAAGGCAAACCCTTAAATCGCACTTGGCAAGCCTTTCGCAAGTATATGGCAAGTATTTAGCAAGTATATACAAGCACTTTGAGCTTGCCATATACTTGCCAACCCCTTGTCAAATCTTTGCCAACCCCATGCTATTTCTTTGCCATTGGTCTGCGAAGTATGGTAGAAAAATCCTGCGATAAGGATGCGTTATGGGTGCGTTAAGGATACCCCCGTATGTATTTTTGGCTGGTATGATTTACGGAATGATGGTAGATATCAGAATATTTTGTAACCATTTTTTTGTGTCGGAAATTTTCTTATTTTTGCCGTTATTATTTTTGGATTATGTCTCTGAATACGATAAAGGTAACTGATTATAATTGGCAAATCATTCTCAACCCCAATGCACAGGACCATAAGGGCTTGGAGCATTGGACGGAAATTGCCGCTAAACTTGATGGGAACCATATCCGCTACGAGCTGCACGAGGCCAATGGCAGCCACTCGGGGATGGAAACCGCACAAAAGTTGTGCCAAGAGGGTCACCGCCATCTGATGGTGATTGGGGGTGACGGTACCATCAACGAGGTGGTCAACGGGATTTTCACTTCCGGTATCGACACGCATGAGGTATTTCTGGCGGTGATTCCGCACGGACGAGGTAACGATTGGGCTCGCACACATCATTATCCTAAGGATTACCTGAATACGGTGGATGGCTTCCTGAAAGGGAACTTTACTGCTCACGATGTGGGACTGACAAAGGTTTTTCAAGGAAAAAACCAAATCGAACAGCGCTATTTCATCAACATCAACAGTTTCGGTTTCTCGGCCGAGGTGATATACGAAACCATCTATACCAAACCCAAGTTCCTCGGCATCTCCGTTTATCTGTTGGGGGTGTTCCTTGCCCTGTTTAAGCATAAACCCCTTCCTGTGGTTATCAGTTCTGAGAATTTTCAATATGAGGGCAAGCCTTTCCTCTTTGCGGTAGCCAACTGCAAGTATCATGGTGACGGGATGAAGCAAGCGCCCGATGCTAGCTTCGATGATGGTCTGTTTGATGTGGTGATTCTTCCGCAGGTGGGCATATTGACGGTGCTGTTTAAGATTAAGCATATTTTCACTGGAGAGCATATCCATAAAATCAAGGGTGTGGAGTACTTACGAACCAACAAGCTCAGTATTAACGCCGAACCTCCTATTTTGGGAGAAATGGAAGGAGAGTTGTTGTCGCCAGGACGATATGAGATAGAAATGCTGCCTTTGGCCTTTAATACACTTACCTTCAATTGATACTGAATCATGCAGAAAGCCATTATCATAGCGGGACCTTGTGCTGCCGAAAGCAGAGAGCAGTTGTTTCTTACCGCCCGAGGATTGAAAGAAAACTTGGCGGCTAGAGGACTGGTGTTGGATTACTTTCGGGCTGGCGTATGGAAACCTCGCAGCAATCCTGGAGATTTTGCGGGGGTGGGTACCGAGGCGCTCCAGTGGCTGCAAGAGATACAACAAGAGTTCGGTTTCCAGGTTTGTGTGGAGGTGAGTGCGCCAGAGCAGTTGGACTGGTGTGAGCAGCACGATATCAAAGCCTGCTGGATAGGTGCCCGCACGGCCGTGAACCCTTTCGATGTGCAGGCGATAGCTGATGCCGCCAGAAACCGTAATTTCACCTTTATGGTAAAGAACCCTATGATTGCGGATCTAAAACTGTGGGTGGGCAATATTGAAAGGTTTCTCAATGCCGGTGTCACCCGGCTGATGGCGATTCACCGAGGCTGTGCCGACAGCAACGAGAGCGTCTATCGCAACAACCCCTCGTGGGAGACCTCCATTGACCTGAAGGTGCGTTATCCTCATATCCCCTTGCTTTGCGACCCCTCGCATATCGCAGGACAGCGTCAGTATATTGCCCAACTGTCGCAGTTGGCCTTGGACTACGGCTTTGACGGGCTGATGGTTGAGTCGCACTATCAGCCATCGGCAGCCCTCAGCGACAAGGAACAGCAGCTGACCCCTGAGGAGCTGGCGGAGATGCTGTCCCATCTGCAATTCAAGGATACTTTATCTTCGCCTGCTGAGAATGAATTGCGCAAGCAAAGAACCCTCATCCACAATATTGACACCCAACTCAGCGTTTTATTGGGCAAACGTATGGAAATAGTGGATTCAATAGCCAAAATCAAGACTGAACACAATCTGCCGGTGGTCCAACCCGAGCAGTGGAACAGGGTGGTGCAGACCTATCGTCAGAACTCATTACAAGATACAGATTACCAAGAATTCATTGACAGCTTTTTAGAGCTGCTACATCAATCCTCCATCAAGAGACAAAGAAAATAAGCATGGAAAACAATTATACAGACGAGCGTACATCGGGCGGCAGCCGCATCAAAAATTTCTTCACCATTGCCATCTCTTTTTTGGTGGGTATGACGGTGGCTCTTTATTTTGTGCCGGGAAGAAGAAACCAGGGCTTGAGCAGCTCGCAAAGCAACAAATTGGACGAGGTGGTAAAATACATAAATAGCTATTATGTGGATACGGTGAATACCGACCAGCTGTTTGAGACCGCCATCAACTCGATGCTGCAAGAGCTGGACCCCCATTCTACCTACGCCAATGCGGTGGACAACAAGGCCATGATGGAATCGTTGGAAGGAGCTTTCGAAGGGGTGGGCATTCAGTTCAGCATTATGAACGATACCATTATGGTGATTTCGACGGTGAGCGGAGGGCCTTCGGAGAAGCAGGGCATACGTGCCGGTGATCGTATTGTGACGGTGGACGGAAAGAATGTGGCGGGTATCGGTATTCAGAACGATGAGGTGATGAAGATGCTGCGTGGCAAGAAGAAAACAGACGTCACCATCGGCATCATGCGTCAGGGATATCCTCAGATTACCGATTATACGGTAACGCGGGATGTGATACCCACCTATACGGTGGACATAGCCTATATGGTGGACCCGCAGACGGGCTACATCAAAATCAACCAGTTTGGGGCCACCACGGCCAACGAGTTCAGCGATGCGATTGCCAAGTTGAAAAAGAAGGGCATGAGCAAGATGATTCTGGACCTGCGCAGCAATTCGGGAGGTTTTTTGGATGCCGCCATTCATATTTGCGATGAATTCCTGCCCAAAGGGGAGATGATAGTCTATACCGAAGGACTGCATGTGCCAACTGACAAGATTTACGCCACCCGATACGGCAACTTTGAGCAAGGGGAAGTGATAGTGCTGATTGACGACTTCAGCGCCTCTGCCAGCGAGATTGTGGCGGGAGCTATTCAGGACAACGACCGAGGTATTGTAGTAGGTCGTCGCTCCTTCGGCAAGGGATTAGTGCAGCGGCAAATCGACCTGTCCGACAAGTCCAGTGTGCGACTGACGGTGGCACGCTATCATACTCCCAGCGGTCGCTGCATCCAGCGCGAATACGACAAGGGTACCGAAGCCTATTACGAGGATTTCATTGACCGCTATTATAGGGGCGAGATGACCCATTCGGACAGTATTAAATTTGACGAGAATCAGCAATTCAAAACCAAGAACGGAAGGACGGTTTATGGTGGGGGTGGCATCATGCCCGATTACTTTATTCCCTTGGATGACGACAGCACGCTGAACGCCTATTACCAGGTGCTGAATTCCTCGGCCATTATCCAGTTTGCCTTCAACTATGCTACGGATAATAAGGAGAAGGTGCTGAAACAGTATCCCACCGCTGCAAGCTATGTAAAAGGAATGACTGTCAGCAACGACTTGCTGAAGCAACTGCTGAACTTCTATACGCAAAAGACAGGATTGAAGGTGAAGGACCTCAATAACGAGTCTATCAAGGAACTGAAAGTCTGGCTCAAAGCTCTCATTGGTCGTGATATCTATCAAGACGAAGCCTTCTACCCCGTCATCAATAGCAGTGACAAAACCTTCCTAAAAGCGGTGGAACTGACAAAGGAGAGATGATAAACTGAAGAAATACTGAGGACACACCGAAGATATACCGAAGAAATACCAAAGATATGAGTTATATGCAAGATTATAAAGATAAACTGAAAAACATCACCACCTTCATTTTTGATTTTGACGGGGTGCTTTCTGATGGTAAGATATGGGTACTGCCTGATGGCGACCAGTTGAGGGCTACAGGAGTGAAAGACGGCTACGCCTTGCAGTATGCGCTGCGCAAGGGTTACAGGGTGGCAGTCATCTCCGGAGGCTACTCCGAGTCGATGCGCTTGCGCTACAAGAACTTCCCGGGTATGGAAATCTTCCTGCAGGTACGCAATAAGGTGAAGGTCTATAACGAGTACTTGGACAAATACGGTCTCAGTCGCGAGGAGGTGATGATGATGGGCGACGATATTCCCGATTATGAGATTATGCAACTTAGCGGACTGAAATGCTGTCCCGCTGATGCTGCTGAGGAAATCAAGGCCATTGCTGACTATGTGTCGGTGAAGAAAGGAGGCGACGGTGCAGCCCGCGATGTCATTGAGCAGACCCTCAAAGCTCAAGGTCGCTGGTTTGAGAAAGATGCCTGCATTTGGTAAAGTAAGCTGTTATGGAAGCCTGTATTCAGCTATACAAGCAGTATATCAAGCTGGAACGCTCGCTGTCGCCCAAGACGGTGGAGGCTTACCTTCATGATATTGAGAAACTGAACGAATTTTTGGGAGGAAGGAAGAAACTGGAGGAGGTGAAGTTGGAGGACCTTCAGGATTTCATGGCTTCCTTATATGACGATAAGATTTCAGCCCGAAGTCAGGCCCGCATTATTTCGGGCTTGAAGTCCTTTTACAAGTTCCTGCTTTTCGACCACAAAATAGTCCATGACCCTACTGAATTGTTGGATGCACCCAAGATAGGAAGACACCTGCCCGAGGTGTTGTCCATTCCCGAAATAGAGGCTATATTGGACAGTATTGACCTGAGCAAGCCCGAGGGGCACCGCAACAAGGCAATTATCGAGGTGATGTATGGTTGCGGACTGCGAGTGAGTGAGGTGGTGAACCTGCGCATCTCTAATCTGTATTTTCGTGACAATTATATACGTATTATCGGCAAGGGCGACAAGGAGCGCTTAGTACCCATTGGGCAGACCGCACAAAACGCTATTAGGCTATATATGGAGGGTGCCCGTGCTCATGTAAAAATCAAGAAAGGGGAGGAAGACATCGTCTTTCTCAATCGCAGAGGTGCCCGCCTCACCCGGGAGATGATTTTTATGATGATCAAGCAGGCGGCAGAAGCCGCGGGAGTCACTAAAACCATCAGTCCCCACACGTTCCGCCATTCGTTTGCCACGCATTTGGTGGAGGGAGGGGCCGACCTACGTGCGGTACAGGAGATGCTGGGTCACGAAAGCATCACCACCACCGAAATCTATACCCATCTCGACCGCAGTTATATTAAGGATATTATTGAGCGGTATCACCCACGGAAATAAAGTTGTAGAAATTAAAAACTAAGAATTAAGAACTAAGAAATTTCCTTCAACTCTTAATTCTTAACTCTTAGTTCTTAGTTTAATAGGAGCCTTAATCTACCATTTTCTCTACGGCTTCCTTGATACGGCGGCAGGCCTCTTTGAGGTTGGCCTCGGAAGTGGCGTAGGACAAGCGGATGCAGTTGTCGTCGCCAAAAGCAGAACCCTGTACCAATGCCACGTTGGCATCATAAAGCAGATACATACACAGGTCGGTTGAGTTCTCGATGGCTGTCTTCTTGTAGGTGGCAGCGAACTGAGAGTCGGCAGGCACGTGCTTGCCGTAAAGGGCTGACACATCCGGGAAGAAGTAGAAGGCACCTTGTGGCAGACGCTGTTTGAAACCGGGGATTTCGTTCAGCAGGGCGAATACCATATCGCGGCGTTTCAGGAAGGTGTTGCGCATGTCGATGATGTCTTTGGAAGTGGTGGGATCCATTTCCATAGCCTTGAGGGTAGCACGCTGGGCGATAGAGCAGGTGGCTGAGGTTACCTGACCCTGCAGTTTCTTGCAAGCCTTGGCAATTTTCACAGGGGCACCGATGAAACCGATACGCCAGCCGGTCATTGCAAAACCTTTGGCCACACCATTGACGGTCACTACTTGGTCTTTGATGAAATCGAACTGGGCGATACTTTCGTGCTTACCTTGGAAGTTGATGTGCTCGTAAATCTCGTCGGCCATCACCACTACCTGAGGATGCTCTTTCACCACTTCGGCCAAGCTGCGTAATTCCTCTTTGCTGTACAGCATACCTGTGGGGTTAGAGGGGCTGCTGAACATGATGAGCTTAGTCTTGGGGGTGATGGCGGCTTTCAGCTGTTCGGCTGTGATTTTGAAGTCGTTTTCCAATTTGGCGGGAACAAACACGCATTTTCCGCCAGCCACTTTGGCGATTTCACGGTAGGAAACCCAGTAGGGAGTAGGGATAATCACTTCGTCACCGGGGTTCACCAGGGTCATCACCACTTGGTAGATACTTTGTTTACCACCCGTGGAGACTACAATCTGGTTGGTGTCGTAATCCAGGTTGTTGTCTCTTTTGAACTTGTGGCTGATGGCTTTCAGCAGGTCGGCATAGCCGGGTACTGGAGGATAATGGGTGAAGTTATCGTCGATAGCCTTTTTGGCAAATTCCTTTACACACTCAGGGGTGTTGAAGTCGGGTTCGCCAATACTCAGGCTGATGATGTCTTTACCCTGTTCTTTCAATTCACGGGCAATCTGAGTCATTGCTAAGGTTTCTGACTCGCCCATGGCTAAAATTCTGTCTGATAAAATTTCCATAGCTTTTTTATTTAGTTTAATTGTTGATTCGTTGATTTGTTTATTTGTTTACAGAGTTAGAGGGATTAGCTCTTCGGGTTTTTGGATGATGAACTCTGCGTGGTGTTCGCTTAGTTCTTGGCGGTCACGGTAGCCCCAAAGCACACCTACTCCCTTTAGCTTGGCCCCGTGGGCGGTATCCATATCCACTCCGGTATCGCCTACATACAAGGCTTCTTCAGGGGCAACTTGGGTGGCTTCCAGAATGTCGAACACAATCTGGGGATGGGGTTTCACGGGAATACCCTCACGCTGACCCAACACACAGGCAAAGCGGATAGTGGGGAAATAATGCTCCATCAGGGGCATCATCGCCTTGTTGACCTTGTTGGAGGCCACACCCAATAGGACGCCTTGTTGTTGCAGGGCTTCCAAGGTCTCCACTATGCCGGGATAGGGAACCGTCTTGTCGGCTTTGTGCAGGTCGTAATAAGCCACCATCTCCTGGAAAAAAGACTCCATATAATCCTTTTGCCGCTTTTCTTCCGGGAGTACACGCTCCACTAGTTTCCGGATGCCGTCGCCCACAAAATAGCGGTAGCTGTCGAGTGGATGCTCGGGGAAACCATACTTCCTCAGCAGGTAATTACACGAGTCGGCCAAATCCATGAGTGAATTGAGCAGGGTGCCGTCCAAGTCGAAAATCACGAGTTTAATCATAGGGAGAAGGGAGAATTAAAGTCCTTGAATCGTACGCCTACTATATCTTTTTCTGAAACCACCGACGGGTCGGTTTTCCAGTCAATATTCAGGTCGGGATCGTTGAAGAGAATAGAAGCTTCGGAGGCCTTGTTATAGAAGGCTCCACATTTGTAGGCAAAAATGGTGTCGTCTTCCAAAGCTACGAACCCGTGGGCGAAGCCTGTGGGGATGTAGAACTGCAGGAAATTGTCCCCAGTCAGTTCCACCGAATGATGTTGCCCGTAAGTGGGGCTGCCCTTGCGGATATCGACGGCCACGTCCAGCACCCTTCCTTTGATTACCCTCACCAACTTGGATTGGGCAAAGGGGGGACATTGGAAGTGCAGTCCCCTAATCACTCCTTTCTTGGAGAACGATTGGTTGTCTTGCACAAACACATCGGTGATGCCCGCCTCTTTGAAGCGTTGCTCGTTATAATCCTCAAAAAAATAACCCCGGTCATCAAAAAACACTTTGGGTTTGATGAGCAGGAGTCCTTCTATTTGGGTTTTTATTAGTTCCATTGTTCTTTTATATTACTACCCCGCCCTTCGGGCACCCGTTGAAGACTTCGTCTTCGTTTCCTCTTCACTCGGCATAGTCAAAACAAGTTTTGCCTCTGCTCTCGCTCATTCGTCAACCCTAAAAGAAGGGGGAATTATTAATGTATTAGTTTCTTTAGTCTTCTGATTCGGCGGCAATGAAATCACGATACAGGTTCAGCACTTTGGCTTTGGACAGGAAGCCAATATAGTCTCTGTCGTGAGTAATTACCGGCATATTGAAATTTTTAGTACGGTTGAATTTTTCCAGCATTTCCTCTCCGCTGTCGGTGTCATAGATAAACTCTTCCGGTTCTATCATCAGCTCATCCACCAGCACTTTGTCGTACAGTTCTTGGTTGAAAATCTTATCGCGGTGGTCGTCCATCACCAACAGACCGGCAAATTTGTTGTTTTCGTCCAGTACCACAAACAGGTTTCGCTTGCTTTGGGCGATATACTGGGTATATTCACCCAGAGTGCTGTGGAGGGGAAGTGTGGTGATATTGTTATCGATAATCTTGCTCCAGTTGATTTTCTTCAGGGCAAATTTGTCTTTGTTGTGGGTCTTCAGATGTCCCTTTTCGGCCAGCTTGCGGGTATAGACCGAATATTTTTCAATAGGGGAGACACATAGGTATGAAATCAGCGAGGTAATCATCAGTGGAATCAGCAGGGAATAGCCTGCGGAGATTTCAGCGATGAGGAAGATGGAGGTCAGCGGGGCTAGCATCACGCCAGACATCACACCTGCCATACCTGCCAATACGAAGTTGATATGGGGTAGATTGAAGCCCAGATAGTAGTTGGCGATTTCGGCCACCAGATAGCCTGTGAAAGCGCCTACGAACAAGGTGGGTGCAAACACACCTCCAATACCTCCCGAGGCAGTGGTAACCGCGGTGGCAATCACTTTCAGGAAGACAATCAGCAGCAGGAAGACAATCAGCATCCAATGTTGCTGGGACACCAGAAACAGCGGTGATTTCTCGAATAGGTCGGCCACATTGCCCTGTAGCAGGGCGTTGATGCTTTCATAACCTTCACCAAACAGTACCGGCAAGAGCAATATCAGTGCACCTAAAGCCACACCACCTACCAGAATTTTGACTTGAATCCACTTGATTCGCAGAAACGTCCGTTCGATGAATCTCAGCAGTCTCAGGAAATAAATGGAGATAAAGCCCGTCATGATACCCAAAAAGATGTAGAAGGGGATGTTCTTAAGGAAGAACGACTGGGTGCTGGCAATGTCGAAAGTAAGCGTATCGCCCAAGAACAGCAGGGACAGCACCGTGCCTGTAGCGGCTGAAATCAGCAGGGGCAGCAAGGCCGCGCTGGTGAGGTCGAGCATCAGCACCTCGATGGCGAAGACGATGGCCATGATGGGGGCTTTGAAGATGGCGGCGATGGCCGCTGTAGAGCCGCAGGCCAGCAATAGGGTAGTGTTTTTGGCGTTGAGGTTGAAGAGCTGTGCCAGGTTGGAGCCGATGGCAGAGCCTGTCAGCACCATAGGCGCCTCCAAACCTACCGAGCCACCAAAGCCCACCGTCAGTGTACTGGCCACCATCGACGAGTACATATTGTGCTTCCTCAGTTTACCCTCGCTTTTGAAGATGGACTTCAGCACGATAGATACCCCGTGGCCGATATGGTCTCTGATGACCCTTCGTGTATAGATGACTGTCAGGATAATACCCACAATGGGGAAGGCCAGGTAGTAATAGTTGACCTGCGCATTGGGGAAGGTGTTGTTCAGAAACGAAACCGTGAGGTGCATCAGGTTCTTCACAATGATAGCCGCTGTGGCTCCGAAGATGCCTACAAAGAAGCTCAGCACCAAAAGGGTAACCTGTTGGCCAAGTTTCTGCTTCATCAGTCTTCGGCAGCGACAAAAGAAGGATGCGACACGTCTGTTTCTCATGGCTTAGCTAATAGCGTATTTCAATTTTATCGCCAATTTTCAAATCCGCCAATACGGCAATATAGCCGTTGTTGAGTGTCAGTTCCAGATAACCCAAAGGATTGCCCATCATATAGATCTCCTCTTCCTTGGGGTTGTAGAAATTGTGATAGCGGTTGATGGTAATGTGTCGGGTGGAGGATAGCGATACCGAGAAGTTGCCGTTCTTTACTGCCTCCTTGAACATGTCCACCGGAATGTTGGTGATGGCGTTGCAGCGGGTGTCAATATAGGTAACTTGACCAGTAATGACTCTGTTGAGGGTGTCATGTTCGGGGCTGAATTGTATCTTGCGTACAAAGTTAGTGTAGGCTACGGTCTTCTCTTTCAGTTGGCCTTCGAAATGCAACTGGGCCATGAGGATACACTTGTCTAAGACAGTGGTTTGTTCATCAGGCAGATTCAGTTCCACTGCGTTCAGTGCAGGCTCACCCCCAAACATCAGCGAAAACACGCCGTTGTCCTCCCCCATGAAATAATGGTGGTTGTATTCCACCATGACTGGCATGGAGGTGTGCGAAAGGGTATTGCCTGTCAGTATAATGTGCAGGGTGCCCTCAGGGAAAGATTGATAGCTGGTTTTCAGGATGAAGGAGGTCTGCTCAATGATGGACTCGTCGATAGCATGGGTGATATCGATGATACGTGCATCGGGAATAGTTTTCCACAGTCGACCCTTGAACATGGCCACGTAGGGGTCCCGCAGTTTCCAATTGCTGATTAAAGTAATGTTTTTCATATAATTCTGGAAGATTTCAAGTGCTACATACTACTTTGCAAGTTTTATCATTTTAGTTTGAATGAATAGGAAACTGCGGGATTTACGTATCGTGATTATTCAATTACGGGACCGAAGGGCACCAGTTTCTTGCCTTCTTCCGTCTCGGTGAAGTTGTTGAAGTTCTTGATGAATGACTCGGCCAGTTGTTTGGCGCTGGCAGCGTAAGCAGCCTTGTCGGCCCAACTGTTCTGCGGGTTCAGAATGCTGTCGTCCACACCGGTTACATGTTTCGGGATGGAGAGGTTGAAGGGTTTCACAATCTCGGTCTCGCAGCCAATCAGCTCGTCGTTGAGGATAGCTGAGATGATGGCACGGGTGGCCTTCAAGGAGATACGGCTACCTACACCATAACCGCCGCCGGTCCAACCAGTGTTCACCAAGTAAGCGGTAGCGTTGTGCTCGGTCAGTTTCTTGGCCAGCTCTTCAGCATATTTGGTGGGGTGCAGCAAGAGGAAGGCAGCTCCGAAGCAGGATGAGAAGGTTGGCTGCGGGGTCACTACGCCTACTTCAGTACCGGCCAACTTGGCGGTGTAGCCGCTCAAGAAGTAGTACATAGTCTGCTCGCGGTTCAACACGGATACCGGAGGCAGCACGCCGAAAGCGTCGGCTGACAGGAAGATGACCTTCTTGGGGTGAGTACCGCGGGAAACGGGTTTCACGATATTGTCGATGTGGTAGATAGGATAGGAAACACGGGTGTTTTCCGTTTTAGCAGCAGAGGTAAAATCAATATTGCCTTCAGCGTCAACTACCAGGTTCTCCAGCAAAGCGTCGCGCTTGATGGCGTGGAAGATGTCGGGTTCTTTCTCTTCGCTCAGGTCGATACACTTGGCGTAGCAACCACCTTCGAAGTTAAACACACCGTTTTCGTCCCAGCCGTGTTCATCGTCACCAATCAGGGCGCGGTTCGGGTCGGTGGACAGTGTGGTTTTGCCAGTGCCTGAAAGACCGAAGAAGATGGCGGTGTCGCCCTTCTTGCCTTGGTTGGCCGAGCAGTGCATAGCAGCCATGCCTCTCAAGGGCAGGAAGTAGTTCATCACTGAGAAGATTCCCTTCTTCATTTCGCCACCATACCAGGTGCCGCCAATCAGGGCCATACGTTCAGTAAGGTTGAAGGCTACGTAATTCTCGCTGTGCAATCCCTGTTCTTTCCAGTTGGGATTGGTGGTCTTGCAGCTATTCAACACCACAAAGTCGGGTTCAAAGCCCACCAGTTCCTCTTCGGTGGGTCGGATGAACATGTTTTTCACGAAATGAGCCTGCCAGGCCACTTCGGTCACAAAACGGATTTTCAGACGAGAGTTCTCGTTGGCACCACAGTAACCATCGGTCACATAGATGTTCTTGCCACTCAGCTGTTTCTGGCTCAACTTCTTGAGGTGTTCCCAAATCTCGTGGTTGATAGGCTTGTTGTCAGAGCCTTTTTTTCCTTCGCCAGCCCACCAGATGTTGTTGCGGGTCTCGTCGTCCATCACAATGTATTTGTCTTTGGGAGAACGGCCGGTGAACACACCGGTGTCAACCGACAAAGCACCGCTTTTGGTCTTGTAGGCCTTGTCGAATCCGGTTAAGGAAGGGTCGGTTTCGTGCTGGTATAATTCGTCGTACGACAAATTGTGATAAATCTTTTGGGGATTGGTAATCCCGATTTTGGACAATTGTTCAAGAAGTTTTTCCATAACTGATATATTTAATTGATTGATAACCAATATTATGTATATTAAGGCATCTTTTTTTTTACCTTGCTGCAAACTTAATAATTAATTTTGGAAACCCGAGCATAAAAAAAGCTATTAGTATTCAAAAATTATTCGTATTTTTGGCCACTAATTTTTGACCTCATGTTTGAATATAACGTAAATCGAAATCAACTGATAATCAGAGAATACGGCAGGACTATCCAAATCATGATCGAGGATACTATGAAAGAACCCGATTATGAAAAACGTACGGAGAAGGCAAAATCGATTGTCAAAATGATGGCGACGATCAATCCTGACGAGGGTGAAAACAAGAATCAGAAGGAGTCGCTCGACTATTGGCACAAGCTGTGGGACCATCTGTTCATCATGTCCAACTACCGTTTGGAGGTGGATTCTCCTTTCCCGAAACCCCAACCCAAGAAGGAAAAACTGTCTTTCGAGAAGCCCGATTACAACAAGCATAACATATTGGCCCGCAACTATGGTCGCAACATGCAGAAAATTATCAATGCGGTGGCGATGTATCCCGAAGAACAGCGGGAGGCTATCAGCTTGACACTGGCCAACCATCTGAAGAAACTGTATCTGACCTATAACCGCGAGACGGTGGACGACAAGCTGATTATCGACCAGTTGAGTGAAATGTCGCGTGGACGTATCGTGATGCCGCGTGATTACGTTTTGGAGACCACGCGTGATATTTTGAAGAACGCCTCTACGGCCAATCAGAACAAACCGCTGAATGCCAAGAAGAAAAAGAAAAAGAAGAAGAAAAAAAATAAGGAAAACCAAGCATAACAATGAATATCATTGAAATCCAGAATGTCACCAAGAAGTATTCCACCCAAGTGGCCTTGGATGATATTTCTTTGCAGATTAAGAAAGGAGTGGTGTATGGACTGCTAGGACCCAATGGGGCTGGCAAGACCACTTTGATTCGTATCTTGAACCAGATTACAGCCCCAGACAGCGGGGCTGTGTTTTTCAACGGTCATCCCCTTGTCCGCAAGGATATTGAGAAAATCGGTTATCTGCCCGAAGAGCGCGGTCTGTACAAGAAGATGAAGGTGGGTGAGCAGGCCATGTATCTGGCCCAACTGAAAGGCTTGTCGAAAAAAGAAGCTTTGGAGCGACTGAAACACTGGTTCATCAAGTTTGAGATTCAAAACTGGTGGAACAAAAAGGTGGAGGAGCTGTCAAAGGGTATGCAGCAGAAACTGCAATTCATCATCACGGTGGTGCACCAGCCTGATTTTCTGATTTTGGACGAGCCCTTCAGCGGATTGGACCCTATCAACACCAATTTGATCAGACAGGAACTGCTGGAACTGAAACGGCAGGGAACCACCATCATCATTTCCACTCATAATATGGCTTCGGTGGAGGAAATCTGTGACGAGATCTGCCTCATCAACAAAGCCCACAAGATTCTGGATGGTAATCTGGTGGAAATCAAGCAGCGCTTCAAGCAGCATATCTATAGTATGGATTTGCACAGCCCGCAGGCCATATCATTTTTCCCGGCCAACTTCACGGTGTTGGAGCAAAAAGCCGACGAAAACATTCAACATTACCTGGTGAAGGTGATGGACGGAGGTAGTGCCAACAGCCTGTTGCAGTTTGTGATGGAACACGGCGAGGTGCTGGCTTTCAACGAGGTTCTGCCCTCCATGAACGATATCTTTATCCAACAAGTCGAACATTATAATCAGGAGCATCAATCATGAACAATACCATGCTAATCCTCTCACGCGAATACACGACCCGCGTGAAGAAAAAGTCGTTTATCATTCTGACCCTGGTGGTGCCCATCCTCTTTGCCGCCTTGATGGTGGTGCCGGTATTGCTGGCTACCAAAGGCCGCGAACATGTCAACGTGATGGTGGTGGACGACAACGAGATTTATATCAACAATTTCATCGAGAACGACAAGACCTCGTTCTCTTACCGTTCGGGCGACATCGAGCAAATCAAGAAAGAGGCGCTGGCGGGCGACTATGACGTGGTGCTCTATTTCCCGCGTAGTTCGCAGAAGGTGAACGCTAATATGTACTACTACGAAGAGCCTTCCATGTATCTGCGTTCCGAGTTGGAGAGCCAGATCAACAGTATGTTCTTCGACCATGTGTTGCAGGACTCCTTCAATATCGATTTGGAGAAATACAAGACCATCAAGGACCTGGCCCGCTCGCAAATCACCATGATACAGATAGACGAGAATGGTGGTGAGAAAGAGAGTATGGCCGAGATGAACAAAAGCATAGGCATGATTTGCGGTTTTGTCATCTATTTCTTTATCTTCCTCTTCTCGGGGCAGGTTTTGCGCGGGGTGTTGGAAGAGAAGAACAACCGTATTGTGGAGGTGCTGATTTCCTCGGTCAAGCCCATCGAGCTGCTCTTGGGCAAGATTATCGGCATTGCGCTGGTGGGACTCACGCAGTTCCTGATATGGATTGTGTTTACCGTGGTGATTTTGATAGGGGTGCAGATCGCGATGCCCGAGAAGTTTATGGATATGAGTGGAGTGGATACCGAGATGGTGATGCAGGACCTCAACAACAGTCAGTTGGCCTCCACCGCGGGCAACATCGACACGGACACCATCTTCTCTGAAATCAGCAACTATTTTCCCATCTCCTTCTCCGAGCTCATCCTGTGCTTCCTCTTCTTCTTCCTGACGGGCTATTTGGTCTATTCGGCCCTGTTTGCCGCCGTAGGCTCGGCTGCCGACAACGAGACCGACACCAACCAGCTGACGATGCCTATCACCATGCCCCTTTTGCTTACCATTGTGCTGGTGATGCCCATTGCCGACAATCCCAACGGCAAGCTGGCTTTCTGGCTGTCCATCATCCCCCTCACCTCGCCGGTGGCCATGCTCACGCGACTGCCCTCGGGGGTGCCCTTGTGGGAGCTGCTGCTGTCGATGGTGCTCATGTTGCTTTTCTTTGTCTTTGTCGTGTGGTTTGCCGCCAAGGTCTATCGCACCGGCATCCTGATGTACGGCAAGAAAGTAAGTTGGAAAGAAATATGGAAATGGGTGAGATACGAATAAAAAAAGGCGGGGTTACCGCCTTTGCTGAGAGCCACTTGAGAGACTTGAACTCTCGACCTACGCATTACGAATGCGTTGCTCTACCAACTGAGCTAAAGTGGCTTGTTTTTTGCGGTGCAAAAATACGAAAAAAATCGTAATTTTGCGCTTTCAAACTGATGAACCTTAAAAATATTGATATCATGAACATTACAAAGTTAGACCAAGTCATTGAACTGGTAAAGTCAAAACCGAAAAAAAGATTGGTGGCAGCTTACGCCAACGACGAACACACTATTGATGCCGTTCACCATGCAGTGGAACTGGGTATCGTTGACGCCACTTTGGTAGGTGACACCGACACCATCAAACAGGTGTGCGCCAAGCTGAACATCGACATCAACCTATTCAAGATTGTACACGAAAGCGTGGATACCAAGGCCGCTGCCAAGAGTTGCGACCTGATTAATGCCGGCGAAGGCGACATCCTGATGAAGGGTCTGCTGCCCACCGACAAGTATATGCGCGCCATTCTGAACAAAGAGCGTGGTCTTTGTCCCCCCAACGCCACCCTTTTGCACATGGCTGTTATCGAAAACCCGCAGTACCACAAGCTGCTGTGCGTGAGCGACTGCGCCATCATTCCCGCTCCCGACTTCAAGCAGAAACAGAAAATCCTGTCTTCCCTCATCAGCACCGCCAAATCTCTTGAGATTGCCAAACCTAAGGTGGCTATTTTGGCCGCTACCGAGCAGATGTCGGTAGGTATGCAGGCTTGTGTTGACGCCGCTCTCATTGCCAAGATGGCCGAGAGAGGTCAGATTTCAGGCGCTGTTATCGATGGTCCCCTGTCACTCGACCTGGCTATCGACAAAGAAGCCGCCCAAATCAAGAAGATGACGGGAGAAGTGGCCGGTGATGCCGACTGCCTCTTGTTCCCCAACATCGAGAGTGCCAACGTGTTCTACAAATGCTGCACCAAGTTCGACCATTCCGAAATTGCCGCATTTGTTATGGGTGCCAAGGTTCCCTGCGTGCTCTCATCCCGTGGCGACTCCACCAAGACCAAACTATACTCTATCGCCGTGGCAGCCCTGGCCAAATAAAGCTCCGAGTTGCATAGCGACATTAATACCAAACAGAGACGCGGCCTTCAAAAAGCCGCGTCTCCTTTGTTTTTAGTACTGCAGACCTGAGGCCTGTCTTTTATGAACAGTGGTTAAAGGGTGTTTGAAAGGGGCTTTCAACGGTGTTGGGTCGGACTTGTAAGGGTGTTGGAAGGGAGTTGTATCGGACTTGCATCGGACTTGCATCGGAGTTGGAGCGGTATTTGAGCGGACTTTGAGCCTTGTTTGAGCCTTGTTGGAAGGGAGTTTGAGCGGAGCTTGAGCCTTGTTGAGCCTTGTTGTAGCCTTGGTAGAGCCTTGTTACTGCCTTGTTACTGCCTTGGAAGAGCCTTGGAAGAGCCTTCATCGAGCCTTGATCGAGCCTTGATCGAGCCTTGTTGGAGCCTTGTTGGAGCCTTGATTGAGCCTTGTTGGAGCCTTGATCGAGCCTTGTTGGAGCCTTGATCGAGCCTTGTTGGAGCCTTGATCGAGCCTTGTTGGTGCCTTGATTCTTAAATTTTTGCAAAGGTGTATGTGGTTCGCTGATTTAGGTTGTCACTTTTGTGTCTTACGACTGATCCGAGTTGACGGATTAATAATTTGCGACTGCTTTAGGTTGTCGCTTGCTCTAACCATACCCCTACACTTTGGATCCTAAAAAATTTTCATTTTTGAAATATTTGGAGAAAAAACTTGCAAAGTATTAAAAATATACATATCTTTGCATTGTGAAAATATCTATTACATGGCAAAAGATTATTCTGTAGAAGAGCAAGAAAATCAGATGGTTAATGAACCGGCGGTTAAGTATAACATAACCGAAACAGGTTTTGAGGAGTTTAAATGCGATTTACGCAACCCTCGAACAATAAGCGAAGAGGAGATAGCTAACAGTTTTACATTGGAAGAGTTCAAGCAACACATGGATGATTTTGTTGAGAGTACACATAACCATGCTACCGGTTGCGTTGGACATACGCCTGTCGTACCTCGCAAATGCTCTATCAAAGATGCCATGTGCAGAAGCATGACTATCGATCAATTTTCCAGCAAATTATATGCAATGGTGGATGAATTTTACAATGCAAAGTCATGATGGTACTTATTGATGAATCGGTGTTTGAGAAAATTAACAACTTCTACTATGCAGCATTGCTAAACCATCCTACTTTGACGAAGGAAACGGTGGACAGAAAAATATGGCGGATGGAAAAAGGATTGCAGACACTTAGTAGAGTGCAAGGATTCCGTAAGGCTTGGTTGAAGCAAGAATGGATAGAGCAGGGGTGGCATGAGTTTTTATGCGAGGGTTTTGTTTTTGCTTATGAGGTTTGTGTCGATGAAATATCGGAAGAGCAGTTTGTTTGGGTTCGCGATGTCATTCATGGCAGTCTGTATCATTAAAAAGTGACCCCGCAGTCGCTTTCATTCCGTTGTTTCTCGTCAGATCGCCCACTTAACGGCCTGTAAAATTTTGCAAAGGGAATTGATTTTTTTGTAATTTTGCATTTTGCTTTTGAAAAAATGCAACAGTTATGAATCGTTTGAAATTGCTTGCCGTATTTCTTATAATGTCTTTCCCCTCCTATGCACAGCAGTTTGTTTTGGTGGAGGACACGGTGCGGATTAACGCCGCCGATTATATCAGCCCGATTTCAGATTTTGAAATGAAGTGGGCGGCAAAATATCATGGCTTTTATTTCTGCATTTTCGAGGATCAACAAGTTTATGACCATTGGATACGGAGGAATCGTTTATTGGTCATTTCTGAAGATGGGAAAGACATTGCAGAGGTGAGTTTGCCCAAAGATTTTCAAGGGAGCTATTATGGCGACCTTTTTGTTCGTCACGATACCCTTTACCTAAGTCCCTATCATTATCGTAATGAACAGGGCGGCTATTATTTTGATATGGATACATGGCAATGGGAGTCCGTTGAGGTGGTTTCCAACGTGATATATGATGACGACCAATACAGCGTCGCCTGCGTTGATATTGGTGAATGGGGAGAATATACTTGGTTTATTGACAAAAAAGTGTCGTATGTTGACACTCGCTATAATACGCCTCAAGTAAGCAGTGATTTTTGGGACAGTTCCACCTCCGTTACGGTAAAGCCTAACAATCCTGAATTTATAGAAACACACCGTCAGTATATTTTGCCCGGAAAATTATCACGCATCATCAAAAAAGACGACGTCTATTATTTCATCCGGGGCAACAAAGTGGACACGCTGATTTCTTTGGAAGGGAAAACAAAAGTGTGTGAGATGGGCTACAAATACGAAGACGCAGCCTCCGACAAATTTGAATTTTTGTCAAATCTGCGAGGTCTGAGGAATGTGGAACCAATACCTACTCTTTTCCATTTTACAGGCAGGGAGGATAAGAATTATTGGGGGGACAAAAAGTATGACACGATGTTTTCAAACGCTTTTATGACGAATGGGAACATATACTATTTAGTGAATACGAAGGAGAAAACGTTTATAGCCCAACTTGAGGATGGGAAACTGCTTAACAGGTTTGACTTTGGGCATCGGTATCATTTTTTTCAATGGCACGATTGCTATAGAGGTGATAATCCTGCTCCAAACCAATGTTTTGAGCAATTTGAGGAAAATAAAAATTCGTATGGAGTGTTGGAAATTAAGGATACACTCATTCACATCTGTCATATCATCCATAATCAAGATTCATTGCCCCATATCGGCACGGACAATATTGAGCCGTTGCTTCAATTCCTTTTGAATAATTTTGACCATCTGCACCTTTCTTCTCTTGACAGTGTCGAGAAGGCTTTACAAGCTACTTGTCAAGGGGAGTTTAAGGATTTAGCCAATCGTTATTATCCTGATGAATATCAAACAGGCGAGTATGAAAGATATAGTTATTATACTGTAGTTGATAGTGAGAAAACCTTGTCGGTTGCCTATTGTGTGCATAGAGGTGATTCTGTGGTTAGAGGAGCTTTCTTTGAGTGGATAGAAACCAATAATTACAATTCGAATATGCGCAGCTCGGGGAGAATGGATAATGTCGAGAAAAAATATGCGGAAGTCCGACATATTCTCACCCACCTGACAGGCAAAGAACCTGTTAAGTCAAATGGGGAAAGCAAGTGTTTGATGTGGTCGTACCATAATATCACCATCGAATTATACGAAGGTGGACGACTGGTGATGTATTTGTGAGTAAAGCGGATTGAACCAAATGTAAACAAAAGGATATGAATCAAAGATTTCGCTATAAAACCCCGGAAGGCTTTGACGATTTGCTTCTCTTTTGTGACGGTGAGGTGCTGACGGGATTGGTGTTTGAGATGGTGCATGATGAGGAGGTGAGTGCAACGTTTGATGAGCCTTCCATAATCCGCGATACCTTCCGTTGGTTGGATATTTATTTTTCGGGCCGTCAGCCTGATTTTACCCCTGCCTATCGCATGGAGCATCTGACCCCTTTTCGCAAGGCCGTCGTGGAGGTGATGCTTGGGATACCCTTTGGGCGGACGATGACCTATGGCGAAATCGCTCAACGTGTGGGTGTTCGTTCAGCGCAGGCGGTAGGTGGGGCGGTAGGTTGGAATCCCATCTGTCTCATTGTCCCCTGCCACCGTGTGATGGGTGCCGATGGCAGCCTCACCGGCTATAGCAGCGGGCTCCATAACAAGGTCGCACTATTGCAGCATGAAGGTTATGTGGGTGTTGCCTAAAAGATGATCAAAAGGGGAGTAAAAGGGGAGTAAAAGCTATAAATAGGTAAATCATTGTAACATTGCGACATCAGCGATGAAGCTGGAGACATCGGTCTCGGTGGTGTCCCAGGAGGTGACGAGGCGGATTTCGTGGGTGTTTTCGTCCCAGACGTAGAAGAAGTGCTTCTTCAACAATTGTTCGGCCAGTTGGGGCTCCATCTTGAGCAGCAGGATATTGGCATCGGGCGACTGGGTGAAGTGGAAGCCTAGTTTGAGCAGCTCGCGGTGGAGCAGCTTGGCCATCTGGTTGGCATGGGCGGCGTTTTGGTAGAGCAGGTCGTCCTGCAGGTAAGCGGAGAACTGGGCTGCCACATATCGCATCTTAGAGTAGAGCTGGGTGGATTGCTTGCGCAGGTACTTGATGTTGGCCGCCAGCTCGGGACGGAAGGCGATGACCGACTCGGCCATCATGCAGCCGTTTTTGGTGCCGCCAAAGCTCAGGATGTCCACCCCGCAATCGACGGTAATCTCTTTCAGCCGTTTGCCCAGTGCCACACAGGCATTGGCGATGCGGGCTCCGTCCATCAGCATAACCATGTCGTAGGAGTGGATGAAGTCGGCCAGCGCTTTGATTTCCTCGGGGGTGTAAACTGTACCCAACTCGCTGCATTGCGAGATATAGACCAAGCGGGGCTGCGAGTGGTGTTCGAAGCCGAAGCCGTGGAGCAGGGGCTTGATGAGTTCGGGGGTGAGCTTGCCGTCGGGGGTATCCACCTCTTTGATGGCGGCCCCGCTGAGGAAGCTGGGTGCACCGCACTCGTCCACCGCAATATGGGCAGTACGGGCGGCAATCACCGCCTGAAAGGGCTGGCAGCAGGCGCGTATAGCCGTCACATTGGCTCCGGTGCCGTTGAACACAAAATAGGGTTCGGCTGTCTCACCGAAACATTTTTTCAAATCGGCCACCGCCTGTGTGGTCCAGTCGTCATCGCCGTAGGCCAGTGCATGGTCTTGGTTGGCCTGCATCAAAGCCTGCATAATCTGGGGGTGTACCCCCGAATTGTTGTCGCTACCGAAGCTTCTCATCGTTTCAAAATTTTTGGACTGCAAAGATAAAAGAAATTCCTCAGAAATAAAAAAATGATGTATTTTTGCCATCGAAAATTGATTAAAACAGGAAACACCATGTCCAAGCGTGTATTGATGGCCATGAGCGGCGGTATCGACAGCAGCATTTCAGCCTTGTTATTGTTGGAGCAGGGCTATGAGCTGGTGGGCGTCACCTTCCGCACATTCGATTATATCAAGGAGTCGTGTCTGGCTCGCGAAAAGGGCTGCTGCTCGGTGGAGAGCATTATGGAGGCCAAGCATTTTGCCGAGAATTTGGGGATTGAGCACCATATTCTGGATTTCAGGCAGATATTTCACGACCATGTGATTACCAATTTTGTGGAGGAATACCAGCGGGGGCGCACTCCCAATCCCTGTGTACTGTGCAACTCTCATATCAAATGGGGCGAGCTGCTGAGTGCGGCCGACCAGTACCAGTGTGACTATATCGCTACGGGTCACTATGCGCAGATTGACACTTTCCGTGAGCATTATTACCTGAAGACCGCCGTTGACCAGCATAAAGACCAGACCTATTTTCTATGGATGCTGACGGAGGACAACCTACGCAGAACCATCTTCCCCTTGGGGAAATATACCAAGCAGGAGGTGCGTGAGCTGGCCCAACAGCACCAATTTGAGAAGCTGGCCCGCAAAAGCGAGTCGCAGGAAATCTGCTTTATCACCGACAACGACTACCGCCACTTTCTGGCTGAGCAGGGTTGCGTTATAGAAGAGGGCAACTTTGTGGACCGCGAGGGGAAGGTGATAGGACGGCACAAGGGCTACTGCAACTACACCATCGGCCAGCGCAAGGGACTGGGGGTGGCGTTCGGAGAGCCGAAGTATGTTACCCATATTGATGCCGAGCGCAACGAGGTGACCATTGGCGACCGCGACGAGCTGTACTCTACTGAGGTGCATGCCTCTGAGGTGCGACTTCGTGATGAGGAATGGTTGCGCTCCTCGCCAGAGGTGTATGCTCGCATCCGTTATAAGTCGCCCGCTACTGCTGCTACTTTGGTGTTGGACGACAATTATGCCGTTAATGGCCGCGCCAGCCTGCACTTTGCTGAGCCTGTGTGGGGTGTTACTCCCGGGCAGTCGCTGGTGCTGTATAAGGACGGACTGGTGGTGGGAGGAGGACTGATTGATAGTTAAAAGTTAATAGATAATAGTTTACGGTTTACGGTTTACAGTTTACGGTTTACGGTTTGGGTGTAAGGGGTGCTTTTTTTTTCTTGGTGAAGGCTACGGAGTCGCCCCAGGCGTTGTAGAGGATTTTGTGGCCGATGGCTTTCATGCGGATATCGAGGCAGGAGTAACATTCTTCGGGCTTGTCGCTCACGCAGGCTTTGTCGGGATAAATCAGGTAGTCTTCCCGGTATTCATTGGGAGTCAGGTTGGGCATGATGACATTGGCACCAGCCATAATGGCTTTCTCTCGTCCCAGGGGGTCAACCGTCTGGTTGGCGGTGGCCGCCACCATGTTGATTTCGGGCATCATCAGTCGTAAAACCGCAATCATCTTCAAGGTCAGGTTCATTCTGTCTTCTGCGGAAGGAATCTGGTCGGCATACTGATACAAGGGGGTGTCGGGATGCGGGATAAAGGGTCCCATGCCTACCATCGCCACATCTTTGCGATGGAAAAACAGCAGGTCGTCGGCCAGTATATCGAGGGTTTGGAAGGGCAGACCCACCATCACCCCTGTGCCGGTTTGATAGCCTATGGACAGCAACGAGTCGATACAGGCCAGGCGGCGGGCAAAATCGTGACGCTCGTCGTGGGGGTGAATCTTGTAGTACAGCTCCTCGTTAGACGACTCGATACGCAATAGGTAGCGGTGGGCTCCTGCCTCGAACCATTCGCGGTAAACTTCCTCGCTCTGCTCGCCCAGCGATAGCGTGATGCCCAATGAGCCGTTGTCAATCTCTTTGATGCGTCTCACCATACGGGTGATTTTCTCCACAAAACCCTTGTCGTTGCGCTCGCCGCTTTGGATAGCCACAGAGCCGTAGCCCAGTTGATGGGCCAGTTGGGCGCACTCAATCACCTCGTCTTCCGTCAGCTCGTAGCGCTCCACCTTGTCGTTGCCGTTTCTCACCCCGCAATACAGACAGGATTTCCGGCAGATATTGCTCAGCTCTATCAGTCCTCTGAGGTGCACATAATTGTCCAGTCGGGCAAACTTCACCTCGCGGGCCTTTTTCAGCAGCTGTTGCATTTCCTCGCCTTCGGTGGCCAGCAGGCGTTTAATATCTTTTTTTTCAAGATGCTGTTTATCAAGTGTCTCCTGTATTGTCATATCTTTTATTTGAAAGTGCAAAGATACAAGAAAAAATGTGTATCTTTGCACCCCAAAAAATTTGACAGCAATCAATATCTAAGTTCTTGATATGGGAGAATTTGAAGCAGAAGAAAAAGAAGCGAAAGAATTGGTCGAACGCTTTAGATCGATGATAGACTCGGGCTCGTCCGTCTTTTTTGACTCGGAGGAGTTGGAGATTATTATTGATGAACTGATGCGCGAGATGGATGTTGCGATGGCCTCTGAGGCTATAGAATATGCCATCCGCCTGTATCCGTCCGATTCTTTCTTCAGGATATTGCGTGCGAAGAAAATGATGCTTCAGCTGGACTTTGACAAGGCGGAAGAGGAACTGGATGTCATCGAAACCTCTTTTCCTCCCACTCCCGAGCTGTATATGGAGAAGGTGATGCTGGCCCGTATGACCGGCCGCAATGTGGATTCCTTCAAGTTGCTAAACAAGGCACTGGCCTTAGATGATGAAGACCCTGAGGTGCATTTCCTGCTGGCCTACGAGTACCTCAAAAAACGGAATGTTTCCAAGGCACTGCAACACGCCATTTTCTCCTTGCGTGAGGATGAGGTTTTTGACGAGCAGTTGTTCGGCTTTTCGTTTCTGCTGGAAGACAACAAGCAGTATGAGGACGGGGTGGCCTTCTATGGGAAACTGACTGAGGAATTTCCCCTGTTGCCGGGTTGCTGGTTTGGTTTGGGACTGTCGTACAGCTGGAACAAGGAATACGAGAAGGCCATCGAGGCTTATCAGTATGTGTTGAGTATCGATGAGAAGACCTCCACCGCCTATTACAATATGGGCAATTGTTACTACGAGCTGTCCGACTATGAGCATGCGCTCTCCAGCTACCAGCAGGCCTACGATATGGATAAGGAGGACTACAACTCGTTGACCTGCATAGGCGACTGCTACTCGGCGATGCATCAGTCGGAGAAGGCACTCGACTATTACCGGAAAACCCTGTCGCTGAATCCTACCCAGAGTGATGCGCTGCTTGGACTGGCCTACGTATTGCGTGAGGAAGGACATCTGGGCGATGCTCAGGCTGCCATCGAGGCTGCCTTTGCCCACGACCCTCAAAGTTTCAGGCTGTTGTTTGAGGTGTTGCCGTATTATGATGAGGAAGAGCAGGCTGAGAAGCTGCAGGAGTTTTTCACCGTCACCTTGGATCAGGTGGAGAACAAGGAGGACTTCTACCAGTGTTTTGTCCAGTATTGCTGCGACAACGAGCTGTACGATTATGGTATCGAGGTGCTGGAAGCCCATACCGACGACCCCTCTATTACCGATATGGTAGCCTATTATCTGGCTGCCCTCCATTTCCTGAACCAAAATGTCAGCAAAGGCAGCGAGTATCTGGCCAATGCCTTGCTGATTAATTATGAGGGTCTTCAGAGTTTTCTGGCGATAGACCCGATTTTGGAAACTTTTTCCGAAGTCAACGAACTCATCGAATTGTATAAATAATCCTATAACATCATGATGAAGAAGATCTGTATCATATTGCTGTTTCTGGCCACTATGGGAGGCCTGTCGGCACAGCAAACGGTTTCCTCTGCAGTTACTCCAGACTCTTCCGCCGTGGTAGCGGACAATCAGGAAGAGGGCTCTTTCGTTATCCGGGTGGTGGACTGGTACAACCACCATCTCAACTATGTGACGGTCACCCTGCTGATGACCCTGGAGAGCTCTTTTATCCCCTTCCCATCGGAAGTGGTGGTGCCGCCGGCAGCCTATCAGGCTTGTAATCCCGACAATGCTGTACTCTATGTCACCGAGTCGCCTTTTGTCAATATCGTGCTGATTGTATTGGTGGCCACTTTAGGTGCGCTGATAGGGGCTTATATCAACTATTTCCTGTCCCGCTTCTTGGGTCGCCCCATTGTCTATTGGTTTGCCGACAGCAAGTTGGGTCATCTGCTCCTGCTCGATAGCGAGAAGGTGAAGAAAGCCGAGGACTACTTTATCGAACACGGTAACTCCTCCACCTTCATCGGGCGTTTGGTGCCGGGTATCCGCCAGCTGATTTCCATTCCCGCAGGTCTGGCCAAGATGAATCTCGGCGCTTTCACCCTTTACACCATCTTGGGTTCCGGCTCTTGGAACATCATTCTGGCCATCTTGGGTTATGTGGCCCACGGCAAGCAGGACCTCATCAACGAGTATAGCCACGAGCTGTCATTTGTCCTCTTGGGACTGGGTGTGCTCTTCATCGCCTACCTGGTTTACTCAGGGCTAAAGAAAAAGAAATCCAAAAGCCAGGAATCAGAATCAGCGACTCCAAACCTGTAACCTGAAACTTGAAACTTGAAACCTGAAACTTGAAATGAATCTCTTCGGTCTCATCGGTTTCCCTCTGGCACACAGTTTCTCTCCCGCTTATTTCAAGGACAAATTCCAGCGGGAAGGCTTGACGGACTACCGCTATGAGGCATTCCCTCTTTCTTCTATCCAACAGCTTCCCGAATTCTTGTCGCAGCACCCCGATTTGGGCGGGTTTAATGTGACCATCCCTTACAAGGAAGCCATTATCCCTTATTTGGATGAACTGGATGATGCCGCCGCTGAGATTGGGGCAGTGAATTGTGTGAAAATACACAGAGATATTGACATAAACAATAACTGTCAACTGTCAACTATCAACTGTCAACTTGAGAAGAACTTCCGATTGAAGGGATACAACACCGATGCGCCTGCTTTCGCCCAGTGCTTACAAGAGGGGTGGACGCTTCCCACCAAAGCGCTGGTCTTTGGCACAGGCGGTGCCGCCAAAGCGGTGGCCTACGCCCTGAAACAACTACACATCGATTTTTATTTTGTCTCCCGAAGCAAGCGTGAGGGGCAGACTATAACTTATTTTGATTTAAGTCAGGATATTCTGAAGAGCCACCCATTATGGATTAACGCCACCCCTGTGGGCATGTTTCCCCATACGGAGGAGTCGCTGCCACTCGACTATTCGCTTGTCGGGAGTGAGCATTATCTCTTCGACCTGATCTACAACCCCGAGGAGACGCTTTTTCTGCGTCGTGGCCGTGAGCACGGAGCCCACATCAAAAACGGTCTGCCCATGCTTCATACACAGGCAGAGCTGTCGTGGAAGGTGCTCAATAATCTATCCGACTACTAAAGAGAATTTTAAACCCAATGCATTGGCAATGAGCATGAATGTGCTGAGTTGCATATCGGTTTGCCCCTGCTCCAGTGCGGAAATATACTCACGTTTTTTTCCGATTCGTTCACCCAGTTGTTGTTGTGTTAACTTCTGACGCTTACGCTCATCACGAAGCAGCTCGGCGTAGTACCAAGCTTCAGCCTTAGCCTGAAATTCTTTACGAGATGCTGAACCAATAGCTCCGTATTTTTCTGTCAGTCGGTCTTCTACTTTTGGCAATTTTGCCCATTTTTCATCACTAATATTAATCATAAACTATCCTCCCATTCTTTTAGTATTCTTTCTGCTTTTTTAATTTCAGCTTTATATTGTTTAGAACTCTTTTCTACAAATGAATTAAGCATCACCATGCGTGTACACTCTATAAAACTCTCTGCATCAATTGTGAAGAGCACAGTCCGATGTTCATTGTTGCTGACAGATACACGCATTTCATAAAAGTCCGTTTTCTCCAAATGCTTGACAAATTTAGTGCTGACCACATATTTAGTAAACATGATTTCGAATACATAATCATACTTATCCTTAATTTTTTGAGGAAGAGCTTGATAATACTCTTCAAACTCTTTTGTATATGTCGCTTCCCTTATTCTTTCATTCATGATTTATATATTTCAATTGCCGAATTTTTCTAATCAAATTTGATGTTGCAAAAGTAATAAATTTCTTCCATATATTAACTCTTTTGTGAGAAAAAATTAGTATCATTTACAATTTTGCAGTCCACAAGTTTGTGAACAAATAATTTTTTGTAATTTTGCGGAGTGCATTACGAAAAAGTTCGTAACGAAAAAATGCGTAATATGGAAAAACCTTTCAAAAATTCCCCATTATGAAACGTCTCCTAATAGTATTATTGTTCTTCCTTCCGCTGCTAGCGTGGGCGCAGACAAAACCTACTGCACCACTGCAGCCCGAAGAGAGCAAAGCACGTCTGCAGCAGCTCGGCGATTCCTTGCGGAAATATAACGGATTTGAGAACTTCGACCGTCATGGTTGGATGGTGGTGTGGAAAACAGTTCAAGGCGGAGATTATAGTTATGGAGTGATTAACGATAGAGGGCAGACCGTGTTGCCGTGTGAATATGATTGCATACGCTTTCAAGAGCACTCCGACTTGATTATGGTGATGAAAGATAATCTAGCGGGGTTCATGAACCGACATTTGGAATGGGTGATACCGCAGAAATACAATGGTGAGACCTGGTGTTCATTGGAGTGCGACGATTTATTCCAATATGGGATGGTGGTGATGACTGACACAGCTGGCAAACACGGTGTAGTAGATTCTACAGGCCGAATAATTTTGCCTTGCAAATATGATTGGGTGGAGATTGTGGAACCCGATCTTTTTCTGATTGAAGAGGGAAATAAAGGGGGTGCGGTCAACCAACGTGAAGACATTGTGATACCATTCGTTTATACACACTTACGTTACTTGGGAGACCATTATATTGAAGCAAAAAAGCAAAGTCTATATAGCGTGATTTCCACCAAAGGTCACGAAATACTTCCCTTCGTTTATGAACATATATATGATTATGACAATGGGAGGTTCGCTGTGAAACAAGACGGAAAATGGGGTGTGGTGGATTCTTTAGGTAATATTATTGTTCTATTTCAAAATGCAAAGTGGATGTATTTTGAGAAAGGAATGGATATAATTGTAAAACTTTTAGATGATGGAAGCGAGGAATTGTTAGATTTGAAAGGAAATGTGTTAGCCAAGTCGGATATGAGTGTTTCTGCCCCTTCAGGTGAATCTATAGCGGTTTTTAAGCAAAAAAAAATTTTAGATGAAGAAAAAATTATTATGGCCTGCTTCATCTATGACCGAAATTGGAATAAAATAGACGAATTTGATGAAATTCTATACGATGAAGTAGATTTGATAAATGATATTACCATGATTCCCGTGAAACGCAACGGCAAGTGGGGTTTTGTCAATCGTGATTTTCAGCTGATTGTGCCATGCGTATATGCCAGCCCGGTGGAAGGAGACTGTGGTTATGGGACGGTGACAACGGCTGACCAGCAGAAAATGCTGATTAATGAGCAAGGGGAAATGTTGGTGAAAGGTCCCTATAAGTGGATGATTCCATCCATAAACGACTGGTTTAAGGTTTGCTTTGTTTCACCAGATGAGCGTGTCGCAATACAAGGTTTCATCGACCGTTATGGTAACAATACGTTCACTGAGGAGGAATTAAAGTTGATTCAGAAGTTGCATCTACAAGAAATGTTGGAAGAAGATTATGGTGATAGGTTTCTTGTTCAGTATGCACATGAAATGCCTGAATTTCCAGGCGGAGTTGATTCGCTATATGCATATCTTAACAGGAATATGCATTTCCCGGAAGAAGTAAAAGCAAAAGGATTATCGGGCAAGGTGGTTGCACAATTTGTAGTAGAAACAGATGGTAGTGTCAACGAGGTTGTCATTATAGAGCATTTTCATGCTTTATGTGATGAGGAGGTGATTCGGATATTGCAACAAATGCCTGCATGGAATCCTGGCAAAAATAGTGACGGAAAGCCGATACGTTGTTATTTCCAAATTCCCATAAAATTTACAGCTGAAAAGGAAGAGGAAGGGGAGAGGTAATCTAACCTTCATTTCCCCAGTCGCCAATTATTATCAAAAAAATTCCATCATTTCACAGATTTTGTGTAAATTTGCACCTTTAAATCTGAACGCAATGAAAAATCAGGAATACAAGGAAGATGAGCTGGTTATCACCGGAGCAAGGGTGAATAATCTGAAGAATATCTCCCTGACTATTCC
>Ga0265299_10000558_pt1 | contig 45743 bp, 32 predicted proteins | sample AusTroGonzalo_MG_4_FD_193485 | JGI IMG/M metagenome (GOLD analysis project Ga0265299, IMG submission 193485) | Bovine rumen microbial communities from tropical cattle in Woodstock, Queensland, Australia - Gonzalo_02 | ecosystem: Host-associated > Mammals > Digestive system > Stomach > Rumen ...
GTTGAAGTTAGTTATGGAGATGGGAGTGCTTTCTAATGCAAGAACAAATAATTAAATATACAAAATTAAATGAATTAGCAAAAGAACCAACTCGTGGAAGCAGCGCAGCCGCAGGATATGATTTATACGCAGCAACAGATGAAGATATAGTTATTGATCCTCATATGACTGTAAAAATTGGAACAGGTTTAGCTTTTGAATTACCAGATAATACTTTTGCGGCAATCTTTGCTAGAAGTGGTTTAGCAACTAAAGAAGGCTTAAGACCTGCTAATTGTGTTGGAGTCTGTGATAGCGATTACCGTGGAGAGTATATAGTTGCAATTCATAATGATTCAGGTTCTGAACAAACTGTTATGGCGGGGGAAAGAATTGCTCAAATGGTTTTATTACCATATATCCCTATGGTATTTGAAGAAGTAGAAGAATTAAGTGATACTGGAAGAGGATCTGGAGGATTCGGATCTACAGGTAAATAATATGATAGGATTTTTTATAGGTTTTATTATTGGGGGTTTATTTGGTATGGTAGTTATGGCATGTATTTGTGTCGCTTCTGATGATGATGATTATAATGAATAGGAGGAATGGAAATGGATAATGCAACAAGTTATAAAATATATAAACAAGAAATTAAAAAATATATTCTTAATCATTTTCAACCTACCGATACAGTTTTAGATGTAGGAGCTGGAAGCGGAACTTATTCAGATTTATTAGAGGGATATTTCTATCACATTGATGCTGTAGAAGCTTACTCTCCAAATATTAAAGACCACAAATTAAAAACAAAATATACAAATATTTATAATATAGATATTCAAGACTTTGAATTTGAATATTATGATTTAGTTATAATGGGAGACATTTTAGAACATTTAACAGTTGAGCAAGCTCAAAAAGTTTTAAAATATATTATCCCTCGTTGTAAACAAGTTATTGTTGCCATTCCATATCAATTAGAACAAGAAGCTGTCAATGGGAATAATTTTGAAATTCATAAGCAACCTGATTTGACTAGACAAAATATGCAAACAAGATATCCTGATTTAGAATTATTATATGGAAATAGAGTTTATGGATATTATATCAAAAAAAATAGTGAATTATCATCTGAAGAACAAAAATTCCATGAAAAAACTCTTCATCCTACTTTAGATATTATTATTCCTTGCCATGATTTAGAAAAATATATTAAGAATTGTTTAAGGTCTTTAAAAATTCAAAAAAATGAAATTGAAGCAAAAAGAAAAATATATTTTATCTGCGATAATTGTATTGATAATACTGAAGCAATTATTAAAAAAGAAATGAATAATAGCGGATGGGACTATGAAATTATCGAGGCTCACGAAGGTTCAGCCGGCGGCGCCCGCAATAAAGGGTTAGAAAAATCAACAGCTGATTATATATGATTTATAGATGGAGATGATTGGCTTGCAGTTGATGATGCTATTGATATAGTTTTAGATTGTATGGTTACAGATGATATGGATATTATTCAATTTAAGATTAGAAGTAATGCAAATCCGCTAGGAGAGTTTGGTAGCGGAACTGTATGACAAGCAATGTTCTCTAAAAGATTAATTGGCGATTACCGCTTTAATGATAGACAAGTTGGAGAAGATAATGACTTTTGTGCGGAAATGTGGGATAACCGCAATCCAAAATTAGGTAAAATAGATTTCGCGCCATATTTTTATAACTTCCCTAGAGAAAATAGTTTATCTGATATTGCTTATGGTTGGTGGTCAAATAAAAAACAAGTATTAGCATTATCCTGTACTAGAAATTATTATCAATATTTATATACTTGATTATTTGCTTATACTAGAAATAATTATTATCGTAAAATATATTTGTTTATAGAAGATGATGAATTAAATTTACCTTTTATAAATTTAGAATATATTAATATAAATAAATTAAATTGTTTAAACCCTGAAGGATTAAATTATAATACAGGTTATTCAAAAGCTTCAATGATAAGATTATATTTAGCCTCTTTAACAACTGAAGATAAAATATTATATTTAGATACAGATTTAATTGTAATTGATAATATAGATGAATTATGGAATATAAATATAGATAATTATTATGCTGCAGGCGTTATTGATCAAGGAGCAAAAACAAATTTAATGACACCTAATATTCCGGTAGATAAATTTAATTATATAAACAGCGGAGTTGTATTATTTAATCTAAAGAAAATAAGAGAAGATAATAAAGAACAAGAGTTAGATAAATTTGTAAATGAAAATAAATTATATTATCCAGACCAAGATACTATTAACGCAGTATTTAAAGACCATATATTATTTTTAGATAATAAATATAATTCTTCTTTATTTACAGGAACTGCAAAGAATTTTAAAATTTATCATTGAGCTGGTGGAAAAACAAATTGAATATATAAAAGAGAGTTCGCAGATTTATGGACTAAAACAGAAGCTCAACAAGACCCTAATTTTAAATTAGAAATATATAATGAGGAGGTATAAAAATGACACAAGTTTATTCAAACATATATTATTTTTATTATCTTAATGTAGTTGGTGGGACTGAAACATTTTTATACCAACTTGCAAAAAAATTTAAAGATTACGATTTAACTGTTGTTTATACGAAAGCAGACCCTCAACAGGTAGCTCGTCTAAGACAATATGTTAGATGTGTAAAATTTGAAGGTCAAGAAATTTATTGTAAAAGAGCATTTTTTAACTATGGCGTTGATATTATTAATCATGTCCATGCAGATGAATATAATTTAGTTATTCACGCAGATTATGAAGCTTTAATGAAAAAAAATCCAGACTTTAAACCTCAAATTCATCCAAAAATTAATAGATATATCGGAGTAAGTAAAAGAGCTTGTGCAGGATTTAAAGCGGTAACAGGGAAAAATTGTGAATTATGTTATAATCCATTCACTCCTGAAAAACCTAGAAAAGTTTTAAACTTAATTAGCGCTACTAGATTAACAAAAGAAAAAGGTAAAGATAGAATGATTCAATTAGGAGACGCTTTAGACAAGGCGGGAATCCCTTATATCTGAACTGTATTTACTAATGATACTAAAGAAATAAATAATCCTAATATAATTTATATGAAACCTCGTTTAGATATAACAAATTTCATTGCCAATGCAGATTATTTAGTTCAATTATCTGATAATGAAGGATATTGTTATTCTGTCGTAGAAGCATTAACTCAAGGAGTCCCAGTTATAGTAACTCATTGCCCAGTCTTTGATGAAATAGGACTAAAACATGGAGAAAATTGTTATTTATTAGATTTTGATATGCAAAATATTCCTGTTAATGATATTTATAATAAAATACCTAAAAATTTCCATTATGAAGTTTTAAAGGATGATTGAGAAAATCATTTATTATTAGAACCAACTACTTATGACAAAGAAAAAATAACAATGTATTTAATGGAAGCAACTAATACATACCAAGAAAGAGGTTTAATAGATGCTGAGCTTGGTAGAATCCCTCTTAAAGGAGAAAGATGGGAAACAGATTATAATAGAATGTGTGCCTTAACAGGAAACAACAAATACCGTGCTCGTTTTGCAAAAGTAATTGATTCTTATACGCAAAAAGAAAAAGAAGAAAGACAACAATCAATGTAATTGATTGTTTTTTATTGCGCGTTTTTAAAATTTTTAGTATAATGTAGGTAGAAGAAGGAGATGTTTAGTATGAAAATATTATCTTTAGATTTATCTACTAAAAGCAGCGGTTGAGCTATTTTTAAAGATGGTTTACTAATTGACTATGGATGTATTTCATCTACATCAACTGATTTACTAAAAAGAATTAATATAATGTTAGACGGATTAAAAGAAATTTTAAATAAACATAGTGATATAGAAAAAGTGTATGCGGAAGAAGTTAGACCTGAGAATGGACTTCAAAATATAAAAACACACCGCGCCTTAATGTGGTTACAAGGGGTTGCTGCACTTGAAATATATAATTTCAATAAAAAAATTGAACTAGAATTAATTTATCCTAGTTCATGGAGGGCGTCTATAGGAATTAAGACCGGCCGCGGAATTAAAAGAACATCACTAAAAGAAAAAGATATGCAATTTGTAAAAGAAAATTACAATTTAGATGTTAATGATGATATCGCAGATGCTATATGTATTGGGTATGCAAATAGCCACGATGTTGAAACAGAAATAAATTGAGAATAAAAAAAGAACTCACAATTAAGTGAGTTCTTTTTATTTATATTAAAATTGATTTAATGCTCTTGTAGCAGATATATTTGAAGTTCCATTTACATCAAGAGGTAATGAAATACTTTTAATAATATAATCTCCATGTATATCACTATCTAAATCAAAAGCAGTAATTCTAACATTTGGTTCTAAATAATAAATAGGCATAATAGACATTTGAATAGATTCATTATAACTTGAACCTTGATAAAGCATATTTCTTACTTCATTAAACGCACTATTAGAAGAGCCTCCTATTGTAAAATTCTCAAATATTTCTGATGATACTTGAGTATAATCTTGATTTCTTTCTTGACATTCTTTTCTTTTAGTTTGAGTGTCTGGTTGCCCAGCTTCTATAAATATTAAATCATTTGGATCTGGTTCAAAAACACAATTGATTTCATTTTTTTGCTTTGATTGAGTGCGGCGACCAATATTATTAACGCTAATTTTAGATATTGTCGCTTCTGAATCTATAAAATCTAATCAATAATCTAAATCTTCCGGATGTTTTAAAACACCTTCATCATCAATATCTTTGAAAGCCCCTTCATAATAAAGAATAGTTGAATTATCATTTTCATCATAAACAGGATTTGCAGAAAAATTATAAATTTTAGGTCATTCCGCAGCTAATTCTTCAAAATAATAATTAGATTTTAATCCATAAGGTTCTGTAATAACTCCTTGAAGATATAATTCAGTTCTTCAATCTGTTGTTTTTATTTTTGTATTTATTGCATCAATTACAGGTTGATATCCATCATCAAGACCTTTTCATTCTCAAACATAATTAGTAGATAAATCTTTATAAAAAATTCCTTCAGCTCCAACTTCTGGGAAGAAATCTTTACTTAAAAAATCTAATGGTTTTTTAACTTTTTCTAATCCATCTTCTGTATCATAATAAATACATACATCATAGATATTTCCTATTTTAGGTTTTGTATCAATAGCTAAATGATAACGAATAGGAATACTTAATCCATTAGCATTTTTTCTAACACCTCATACAACATAATCATTTTTAACTTTACTATATTGAGGGCTATTAGAATAACTAATAATTAAAGGATTGTTTGTAAAATCATATTCCGCCTTTCCTTTTGACATATCAAATACATAATAACTCTCATTGTTAAGATTTTCTAATATATTAGTAGTTTGCGTTGTATTTAAATAATTTTTTATTTCTCTAAAATGAAAATTGCCTTCTATATCATAAAAATATTCATAATTTCCTAATGTATTTTTAATTTTATCTAAAATACCAACAACATTATCTCCTGGCTTAGCTACTAATTCTCCTGGATAGGTAAAATCAACATAGATAAAACCTACATCATCTCCATACCCATAAGTTTGAACATTAGCTCCATCAGGAATATCATCTACATTGGTTGTAACAATTTTTGGAATTCCTTCTCCATCATATACATATAGATCTGTACTTCCATTCCATTTCATACATTGTTTTACTCTTGTATCAACATCATCTATAAGTATTCTACTCATATCTTCTTCTCCAAAATGATTTACTAATTCTAAAATAATTTGATAAATAGTTGGTCTAACAGTAATTCATTGTCCATTTTCATCAACAGTATCATATCTATCAAACTCAACAGAAGAAGATATAACTCCTCCGCAATCTCCATTAAGCAAACACATTTTATCTTTAAAAGATAAACTTAATGTTGTTCCACTTGAACTATGAGCTGCGGAAGCACTATTTATAACAAAAACTCCTTGCGGAAACCATAATATTGGATAATCAGAATATTCAGAAGTTGAATTTTCAAAACCAACTTCTAAGAATATTTTTTTATTAATTGAAAATAAATTATTTGAATCAGTGATTGCCGCATAAGACGAATCAGCTAATAATACTGAAATATTTCCAGTTCTTCTGATTGCAGAATCTCCTGTTATATTAAGACTTCCGCCAGTAATTAAGCCTTGTATTTCTTGTATTGGAGATTCATCTCAATTTAATAATGTAATTTTTGCATATTGTTTTTTTATTTTTAAATTATCTATACTAGATAAAAAATCTCTATTTTTTAAATAAGGGTAATTAATTATTTTCATATTATAACACCCCATTTACATGTGGCATATGACTTGTTAAATTTACTGCTCCTGTATAACTATTTGAACCGTAATTATCTGTTGCCGCAATTACAGGTTTAATATTATATTTTTCCATATTATCAAGATTAGGATCTGCCATTTCATAAGCAGTTGCACTAAATGTCCATATCATACGACCATTATTTGTGTTAGGAGAGAAATTTACTTCCATTAATCTTATTAATACATTTCCTTCTGTTGGAGACCTAAATAATTTAATTTCTCCATCTTCTAAAAATTCTTTTACTCTTTCTCTAAATAAACGTTCATAAGTATAATCAGTCATTTCAGTAATATTATTATTAGCATTAAAAGTATTATAAGCATTTAAATTATCCCCATATTCGTAAGATCTTGAACTAAATAAATTTTCATCATCCATAAAATATGATATTAAACCAGAAATAGGGAATGTTCTATATTTAACAGCCCCATTTCTTCTTATATATGGGAATTGAGAACCTAAAGTATCTGTTTTATTCTCTTGATAAATTGTTTTCATAGAAGATACTTGAGGATTAAATTTTATTTTTAACTGTTGGCTTCCTCTTTTTAAGAAAATATGATTTAAAACAACTCCAATTGGATTACTTAATTGAGTTTCATTACTTTTCTTTTTAGGAGTAGAATTATCTTCAACAGAAACATAATATTTATATAAAATTCCACTTTCTACAGAAGTATCTAAATAAGAAATTGTAGTTTGTCCTGTCCCTGTTATAAAAGGTCCACTATAAATTTCTTTTTTTTCAGTATAATTATCTTTTGCACAAGTTCTTTTAATTTTTAAAATTGTCGCCGTAGGGCTTGAACCTGTATAAATTAAATTAAGTTTTATTGTTCCAGATTCTTCATCCGCATTAGCTGTAAAAGTTGGATTAAAAGTAATTTGTGCAGTTCCTGGATCTATATAAAAAGTATATGCATCAAAAGTATATTGATATAAAGTATTAGTAGTGCAAGTAATTTCTACTGTATATGTATTAGTACTACCTGTTAAAAAATTATAATAAAAATTATAAGTAAAACGATTTGGAGCTTGATATGTATCACATAAAATTTCTCCGCTATTTTTTATTAAAGTATTATTTTTATCATATAATTTAATTTGATAAGATTTTAAATATTCTGTAATTTCTTCTCCTGTATCTGGAGCAGTAAAACCAATATATCCTGTAATCTTATCTAAATTTGAAACTATATTAGTAACTGAAGTATCTTCTGAGAATTCTTCTACATCTAAATTCATTACAGTAATACCACGAATTAAACAAATAGTAGACCATTCAGAAGATTCATCTAAATTAGTTTTATCTTCTTCTGTACTTTCGCTACTTAACCATTCATCAACAGTTTTATCTCCAATATCTGATGCTGCAGCATCGGTTAATCTAAATTGCAATTTATAATAAGTATAAGGTAAAAATTTTTCTTTTTCTAAATCATCTGCGGAAACAGTAAAATAGTAACCTTTTCCATCATCATCATTTTCATATGGTTTTAAAACAATCCCACTAGGTTCATTTAATGCATTAAGATTATTATTTTGATATCTCAATGATACTTGAATATATCCTTTTTCATCATCAGTGCCATAATTTTCTTTAATATCAGATATATCATTATATGGAGAAATATCAAAATAAACTTTTACTTCATCGCTATCTACTAAAAATCCTGGCATAGATGTGTCTATTGTCCCAGGGAATAGATTATTTGTTGTGAAAATCGCCATATAAAAACCTCCTTTTTCTCCATGCGGAAATTAATTACCGCTATTATTTATTTGTGAAATATTACTAATATCCATTGATTTAAAAATATTTGGTGGTATTACTATATTATGGTCTTTAGCCCATTTTACAAACTCATTTGTCATATATCAATCGCCTTGTAAGCCAATAAAATAAGCTTCTGCCAATTTAAAAATTGTATCTACATTATCTGGTTGTTGAGATAATACCATCAAAAGTTGAATTCTAACAGTATCCTTTCTTGTTTCATTTGTTACTGCTAAAATTTTATTAATATTCTCAGTCAAATCTTGAATTTGTTCATTTGTATTTTCTTTTATTTTTGTCATTTGATCCCTATCCTCATGTATTGCTTTTATAAAATCTTTACGAGCTTGTTGTTCATAAGCAATAATTTCATTATGTAAATAATTAGCTGTTTTATCAACATAAAAAGAAATTATTAAAAGCATTACTCCTAATGCAGCAAAAACACTATAAGTCAATTCTGTGGAAGTATTAAATACTTTAGTTACAAAAGTAGCAGATACACCTACTGCGGCGATAACTGCGGCAATTCTTCCCCATGTTTTTGAGATATCTGTTCATACTGACTTAGGCCCTTTGTCTTTGTCTTCCATATTTCATACCTCCATTTGCTCTTTTTCTACTATAATATCAAATTTTACACAAAAAAATTATTTATATTAGTCCAAATAAAAAAAAGAGTAATTAAATATTACTCTTTTGGTATCATTGTAAAATAATAATAAACTTTATCATCAACAGCATCTTCATCTTTAATAAAATCTCTTGCAAATTTAGCATACCATTCTACATTATCTTTAAATAAATCATTATAGTCATTAAATGCGGAATTCATTACAATTCAAAAATCAATAGCTCTAAGATCTCCATATCCATAAGCATTTCTTACATCTTCAGTCTCATTTAATTCCCATTTCTTTCCATAAGGTTTCATTTTTTCGATTAAGCATCTTGCTTTGTCTTCATTTAATTCGCGGCCTTCAGATATTTCATATATTTTTCTTTCATATTCTTTAATTTCTTTTTCTTTTAAATCATCCATCATTTCACAAATTAAATCTACAATTTCATTTTTCTTATTTTCGTCTGATGCTAAAATTTTGCTAATATATTCTTTAGTTTTCATTAAATACTTCCTCCCTCTGCGGCTACCACACCTCTAGGATTTACACAACTTGTAATAACAAATTGCCCATTAGTATAATTATCATTTTGATTTCCATACATAATTGGATATCTAACCCTAGTATTTAATTGATTTGCATACATAGTATTTCCAGCTTTACATAAAACAGGAATATCAGCTATAGTTGTTCTAATGAACACTGGCAAATTTGCGGCGGCAGCGGTTCCGTTGCATATAACGAGACCATAACTTCCCGCATTCGTAAGATTTTTAACATCTCTGTTTGGCACTAAAACTATTTCTGTATCAGTTGTGACAACAGAAGAGCAATACATTGTATTATTCATTTCAATCTCCTTTCTTAAAATTTAAAAAGAGGAGTCGGTTACCCGGCTCCCGCATGTCGACTTGCAAAAGCAAGGATTAATTATTAGTATAAACTTCCGCATCCGCATCCAGTATAGCAAGGTGGATTTAATACATATCTACCTTGAGAATTTAAAATGCTATCTGTTGAATTTTGGATTGCGGCAGTAAGTGTAGCAGTTTGATTAGCATTAGATAATGCATCTCTAGTAGTTTGAAGTTTATCACTTAATTCTCTAATATAATTGTCTTGGATTAATTGTCTAGTAGCTGCATTTTCAGTAGTTACTAAGTTTCCAATTGCGGCAATACTATTAGAAATTTGTTGTTGAATATCTTTCATTGCTACTAAATTATTGTAATTAGTAGTTAAAACAGTATCATTTACTGATGCTTGACCAGCGGCTAATCCTCTTAAAGTAGCGTCTTGACTTTGGAAATATAAACTATTTTGTAAATCAGCCATTCCTAAAGCAGTTCCAGTTCCATTTCCCCAGAATCCGCCATTTCCGCCAAATAATAAGATGAAGATAATAATTAATGAGAAGATTCCCATTGATCCTCCAAAGATATCATTATTTCCTCTTGTTAATGCTAAAACATCTGCTGCAGACATTCCAGTACTATCGCTCATTTTCTTCTCCCCTTTCCTATAAAAATAATAATATTATATATAATAAAAAGTTAAATAAATTAACTTTTATTACCATTAAAATAATTAACAATTTGAACTAATTGATCTTTTGTAATACCTTTTTCATTGCAAATTTTTGCTATCATTTCCGCCTGTTCATTACTTGGTTTCCCTTGAAATTGATTAAAAATTTGTTTTTGCTGTGGGTTTAGTAACCCCAATAATGCTTGGGCTGGTTGATTTGACATCATTACTTGAGACATTAGATTTTGTAGATTGAACATTTACCCTCTCCTCCAATTCTTTTAATTTATTTTCTAGTTCTTCTATTTTTAAATCTTTCTCATCTTTTGGAACTATAATATCATAACTTTTAGATATAGACCCATCAACTTCTTTCATAGATATTTTATTATTTTTTTCATCTATAAATAAAGTTTTTTTAGATATAATAATATTTGCAATATCTTCATTTTGATTTAAAAATTTTACATCAATATCTGAACCACCAGCCGCATTTATAATATTTTGTACGGGTGGTTGTTGTGAATATTGAGCTATCATATTTTCAATATTATCTTTTTGTCTATATAATTGATTTATCATATTAGCCCCATTGTAACCATATGGCATAAAAAATTCCCCTTTCCTTAAACAAGAAAAAAGCCAGGTAATAAGGAAATGAATTCACCTTATTACCTGGCTAAAAATAGTCATGCTTAATAATATAATTCTTTTTAATTTTTCAATCCATTTCCTTTTTAAATTCATTATAGAAGAATACTTTTTTCTTCTACATATATATGTGATTTTTATCCCGAATAAATTATCAAAAGTGTCCCAAAATTTTATTCAAAATTATTCAGTTGGGAATTCTAATAATAAATTAGAAACTTCTGCAACTAAAGGTTGATTATTAGTTACTATAGAGCCTCCTCCTGCAGTATTATTTGCATACATATATCATTTAGCATTTCTTATAAATTCTATTTTTATTTTATTACAAGGCCCTGAAGAAGGATATTTTACAATATTAGCAGTAGTTCATGAAGTTCCATTTCCATTTCCTCTTAATCCTCCAACTTCAGAAGATCCATGGACATATCCATGAGTAGGCATAGAACATCTTACATACATACTACAAGTAGTACTAGTTTTAGATGAATCTACTATTTTTGGAGCTTTTACAAAATCTAATCTTTTTGGTAAAACCACAGTTCATCTTAAAGTAGCTTGTGAATTAGAAATTAATGCTCCTGTTGTATATCCTGTTATACTTACTCTATCTCCAGGACGATAAAAGAAAAGATCTTCTTTATTTGTAGCCTCTCCAGCATCATATGCAGTATAAACTTGAAGAGGTGGCCCCGTAGGATCTACTACTCCATTAATTGCCATACGGTATCTATTTTCTGCTTTATTATGTACAATATGTTGACAAATGTTATAATTATCATCTCTTTCATAAATAACTACATTACCATGTTGACTTCTATAAGTTGCAATAGATTGATTTTCTAAATAAACTCCACTAGGATAATGAGTTGTAATAGTTTCTCCAACTTGATAATCTGTTCCCTCTTTTAATAAAGTATATCATGTTCCTGTATCATCTTCATATTTTTCAAAGTATCTTTTTCCTTCTAAAAAAGAACCCGTTGTAGTTGCAGTACTAAATACAGCATAACCAGATAGTTCTTCATATTTGTTAGAAGTACTATTATATGTATAATATGTTTTTTGATATAAAAAATTTTCATCAGAAGTTGTCTTATATTTTGAAAAAACATATGCTTGAGACATATAAGCGATAGAACTTGTTGTTAAAGAGCTTTCTCCAATAGTAGAAGTTAAAGTAAATATAACTTGAAGATTACTATTTCCTCCAAGATAAGAACCTAAATAACTTAATATACTTTGAGATTGTAAAGGGCCTGTTGCATTTAAACTAATTTGATCACTGCCCCAAACGCTATTATCTAAAACAAGTTCATTTGGAGCAATAGTAGCTTTTACAGTTAAAGTATCTGATGCCCCAGAACCTGAATATTTAACATAATTTAAAGCAGTATAAGAATCATCTTCAGAAAAGTTTTCTACAGAAAGTAAAGTAGAATATCTATAAATTTTTTCTAAAACAATATCTCCCTCTAATATAATATTATTTGCTAATGCAGGAGTTAAACCTGTTTGTTCCGTTTTTAACATTTCAAGACGAACATGAATTGTTTTTTCTCCATTATCATTATGAGGAATATTTTTAGCCTCTATTATCTTTCCTAAATTAATTGTTGTTTTTGCAGATGTAGCAGGTAAAACATATGTATATGTCCCAGAAACAGTAGTAAAACCGCTTCCAGAAATAGCATAATTAATATTTATAGTTCCTAAACTTGTAGATGGAGAAGTCGTTAATCTTGTTAAAGACCCATTAATATAAAAATCAGATTTATTTTCAGAAATAGTCCCTGTTGTATTAGCAAAAGAAACATTTCATCTTCATTGACTGCTATCTGTACCATTCATAGAAGTAGGACTTATTGCAAATTTTTGTATATCTAAATTAATTTTCTTCATAAATTATTCAGCTCCCATCTCTAATTTTAATTGTTTTAAAACCTCCAATAGACATATCATTCACTCAAGTTTTAGCATATAATTTAGTATCCATATAATTAGCTAAAACATTATCCTCTTTTGCCGCTCTTCCAAAAGCTACCCCATGTCCGCCTTTTTTCAAAGACATCGTTACAAAAATAGGAGAAACATTTTTTTCAGTTTGGAAAGAACTAAATTCATCTTCTACTCTAAAAATAAAAGTATAACTATTATTTTGTCCTAACCCTGAAAAATAAGTAGGAAAGACAAAAGGTACTTCAAGAGGATTATCAGGATTATCTCCAGCTCCATTGAAAGGTAAAATATTATTTTTTTGATAAATAGTTCCAGTTCTTGCAGCTCCAATCTCATAATCTTTCCCAGCTATTAGTAATTTATATTTTTCATTTTCTAATTTAAAATATTTTTTATTGTTTTGATATACATTATCTGTAGTTATATTATATCCAGCTCCTACTTTTTCTTTATAAATAGTTTCATCATCTTTTCTATAAACTTTTATTTTAAAAGTATTTAAATCATCAACAGAAGCAACCTTATATGCGAGAGTAATTTTCCCATATTCTCCATTATCATTTAAAACGCCATTCTCAGAGCATCTTTCAATCTTACATTTTGGAGCATCTAAAGTTGGAGAAGAATATGGAATAACATTAAATGTTTGACTTATAGAAGTGCTGGTAATTCCACGGCTATCTGTTACTATCGCAGTAATAGTATTAGATCCCGCATTTGTTAATGCAGAAGTTAAAAAAGTTTGAGTATTAAAAGTTTGTCCATTAACAGAAATAGAATAACTTTTAATAGTAGAACCTTCTATGCCTTGCCCATAAATACTTCCCTGTAATTGGGTAATATTTTGTATAAAAGATTTCCATCCGTTTTCATTTATTGAAAAAAGAGAAGCTATTTCATCTCCTACATTATAGTCAGTCCCTTTTTCTAATAAAGTATATTTATTATCTATTTTTTTATAATAGGTTTTCCCATTTTGATAAACTATGTCTCCAGTAGTCATATAGGTTGCTTCATAAATATCTCCACTAATAGGGTCTCCTACATTATAATTTTCAAAAAGTTCATATTCTTGAGAAGAACTGTTATAAGTATAATAATTTTTATTTTCTTGATAAGTTTCATCTTGAGTTAAACTATAAGAACTAGGTTCATAAATTTCTTCTTCATAAAAACTGCAAGTAGGTTTATAAGAAGAAGGAACAGTAGCTATAAAACTACATGTACTAGTTCCTAATTTTGTGCTTCCATCATAAGTAGTACAAGTAACAGTTATTTTTGCCGTTCTACTATTAGGAGTGCTTTTAATTAAACTTAGAGGAACAGTTCATTCTTTACTTGTTCCCACATCTTTAGCAATTGTTCCAGATACACTCCCCATTGAATAAGTTAAAGTATGAGTTGTACTTGTGCTTCCATTTCTAGTTATAGTAAATTTAACTTTTTGTCCAAAATCAACATTTCCTGAAGCTTTAATAGTAGAAACACGATTGATTTTTGGTAATGTAATATATTTAGTTCCTATTGAAACTGTTTTTGTTTGTGAGCCTTGATCAGCTGGACTTACATAAGTATGTAAACTCATAGAACAAGATCCACTAAAAGAGAAAGAAGCAGACCCATCTTTATTATGAGTTTTTGTTCAAGTTTTACTTTGAATAAGTTGAGTTCCTGCCGTTCCTCCATATCCTCATGAAAAATATTTAGATTTTGTTTGAGAGCTTCCATCTCCAACTAACTTTACTTGTTCCGTTCATGCAATTACATTATCATTATCATCATAAGTAGATTTTAATCTGGCAGCTTCTAAATATTGCTTGATAGTAATTGTAGATTGATTTTTTGAAGTATTTTGAGAATAAGATACATCAATTCTCATTCTCATTTTTCCGACTGAATTACTACTTGCTTGTACTCAATCTCCATAATATGATGCCATATTATTAACCTCCTTTTATCTCTATATTGCATTATCAGGTACTCAACGAGTATTTAAATTTTGTTGAGCATCTTCTTTCGTTTCTCAGTGACCAACTTGAAGTTTATTTAAAATTGTAGAATCTGTAATATACAATTGATTTTGACTAATATATGCACTTTCATCTTTTCCAGTCATAAAAGAAATTCTATCTTTTGTAATAACTAAACTAGATGCGTTTGTATCTGTACTGTCAGTACTTAATACAATATTTCCATCTACAAAAGTAATTCGATTAGTAACCTCTTCTAATCTTTTTAAATTACTTGTAATTGGATCTCCATTTTTATAATCTGTTCCTGCAATTTGAAGAACATAAATTTTTTCTTCTTTATTATAAATATAATAATCCTTATTTTCTTGAAATTCTTTATCTTCAGTAATTTTATAAACTTTTTCAAAAACATCTTCTTCAATTACATCTCCAATTTCATAATCTTCAAATAGTTCATAAATATTTAATGAACTATTATATATATAATATTCTTTATCTGCTTGATATTCTGTATCTGTTGTTCTACTATATTCTAATTCATAATATACTGTTCCATTTAATAAAGAATCTAATGTATTAACTTCATCTGCAATTCCTGTTTCTTTAAAAAGCATTTCAAAATATTCAGAAGTTTGAACGAACATAGTACTTTTTATTGTTTCAATACCATCTTTTAATTGTTGCATTTTATCGTTTGTATCTTGAATAACAACTAAATCATAAATATCTAACTGTTCAAAAACATCTACATCTGTATCATAAGTAACAAAATTAGCTTCAAATATTTCTCCTTCAACAGGATCCCCAATATTGTAATCTTCAAAAAGCTCATAAATTCCTAAAGAACTATTGTAAACATAATAATTTTTTCCTGACTGATAAGTAGTATCTTTTGTTTCGATATAAGCTTCTATCGCGGCACCAGGTTCATAATCATCTCCTGATTCCATATAAATATATTGATTATTTACTTTTTTATAATATTGTTTATAAGATTTATAATAATTATCTGTTGTAGGAGAATAATTTTCAAAAGTTTTTGCTCCTACTTGATAATCAACACCCTTTTCTAATGGAACAAATTTACTATCTCAAACTTTTCCATAAATTGTAGTATCAATATAATCTCCGATATTATATTCTTCTTTAGCCATAAGTCTGAAAACTTCCCCTGGCAATTTTTGATAATATCTTTTTCCAGCTTCAAAATAACAATGTTCTCCTATCCCGTCAACGCGTTCATTAGGTTTAAATCCAAAATATGTTTTATTATTTTGATATTTTTCATCAGCAGTTAATATGTAATTAGGTTTAGGAATAATATCTCCTTGCTTTTCATAAACATATAATCTTTCAAAAACCTCTCCCTCAATATCTGCTCCAACTTCATAATTTGGATCAATTTCATAAATTCCTAAAGAATTATTATAAATATAATATGTTTTATTTGCTAAATATTTTTTATCAGAAGTTATAGTATATACAATAGTAGAATCTCCAATTTTATAATCTTCCCCTTTATCATAAAGATTATATAAATCTCCATCATAAATAAAATAATCTTTATTGTCTTGGAATTCAGTATCTGAAGTAAGAATATAACTCATATTATAATCTATATCTTCAATTAATTTAATATATTCATTTGTATCTTTATCTAAAATAATACAATAATTTTTATTATGAATAAATCTTACATCATCAGTAGGTTCAGTATCTGGAGTTTCTCAATCAGAACCCCATAATTCAGTTTTAAAATTATCAAGACTTTCTTTCATTACCTTTTCAGTAATAAAACTTGTTCCTACAATAGTCCCATCTTTTTCAACTCTAAAATTACCGCTACCGAAACGAATGTGAGGATCTGTTAAATCAATTTCTAATCCAACCCCACTTCCATCAATTTTATTTCTATAAATATTAAAATCTTCAAAAATAATATTAGGAATTGTAATAAGGTTACCAATTTGATAATCTTCTCCAAGAACCATTAAATCATACTCTCCAGTAGAAGAATTTAATTCATAATATTTTTTATTAGCTTTATAAACAAAATCTTTTGTTAAAGCAAAACCATCCTGAATAATTTCATTTATTTTATAATCATTTTCTGGATCTAATTCTAAATAAAATTCGTCTATTTTATTAAAATATAAATGGTTAGCTTCATAACTATCTTTTCCAGATTCGCATTTTTCATAACTCATTTGATAATTAGCAGATCTAATAACAGAGTGCTTACTTAAATCATCACGATCTTCTTCTGGCGCAATTATGATTTGAGAATCTGTTTCGCGGCCAAACTTAGCTAAACCTGTATCCGCGCTTAATCCAAAAGTTCTTTGGCCATGATTATATCCAAAAATACCCTGTTCAATAGTATCAGAAGTAGATTCTTTTGCTTTACCACCAACTACTCCAGTAAAAGTATTATCAATTTCTTTTTGACCTGCGGCAATCTGTGGAGTTAAAATAATTCCACCTTCTTCATTTAATTCAATCGCATTCCCATTTCATTCATTTATAAATTTATTTTCATAAGTATTTATTTTTGTTACAATAGGTAAATGAATTTGTGCAATAGATGCCCCACTTGGAAGAGGAGCACAAATTATATAAATTGCGTTTGTAACACAATTCCCATCATAAAATTCTTTTGCATAGAATTCTCCTGCTGAAGAAAGTCCTTTTTTTACTAAACTAGAACAATTTTCTCATCCGGAAGATGTAGTATAAATATGACCTTGTGCAAAAGAACTACTTATTTTTAAATCTTGTTCTGAAGAATCATAAATAGCTTTTATTTTAAAAATATGATTTCCATTATATTTTGGATTATGTCCATCCGCAGTATAATAAATTTCATTAAAACCTGCTTCTTCAGGAATTATTATTTGATACCCTACTCCACCAGTAGAATAATATCTTATATAAATAATAGGATAATCATAATATCAAATTAAATTATCATATTCAAAAGTACACCTTAATATATCCGCAGTATGTCTAGATGCTGAATTAGATATTGTATAAGACTCCGTTCTTATTATATCATTATTTTCTATTGAAAAACGAGAAGTATCTTGTTTTATTGTAGAACCTTCTTTAGTATATACTCTTTTTAACATTGAATAAGTAATAGTAGGAGTAATTTCACGATATTCAGGATCATGACTATCATAAATTTTTTCTCCATCTCTGTAAAATAAAGCTTTAAAAGGAAACTCATTAGCTACTTTTGTAAAATTAAAACCTTCATCCTCAGAATCCCTATAATAATAATAAACTCTTCCTTTTGGAGCATTTTCTACTCCTTCATAATTAGGTTCTAATCTTAAATAATAACTAGTTCCATTTGTTCCATTATCGCCTTCTTTTAAGAAAATTATATTTGCTTTTGCTCTAATTACTAAATCATCATAATTAACTCTTAAATTAATAGTATTATTTACTGCATTTGGATTATATTTATTTTTTATTGTAAAAGTTAATTCATCTGTAGTTTCTCCAGAAACAGTATCAATCATTGAATTTGAACTAGGAGCAGTCCATACAATAGCACCTAAATCTTCATGATTAATCTCTTCTCCATCTGGCCCATATAAAGTAAAAGTTAAAGGTTGTATTTGTTGTGGGTTAATTAAAGTTTCATCTGCAGGAGAATTCCCATCTGCATCATATTTAAAAATTTGATTGTCATTATGGATTTCAATATAATAAGTTCCTGGAACTTCTTTATATCCACGACGAATATTTAATTCTGCATATCCAATTGTTTGGTCTCCATTTTTAACTAAACATTTATATAAAACATTTTCTATTGCATTTGTTAAATTTACAGTTTTAGTATTTGTAGTTCCTGTTGTTCCTAAATCTTGAGCAGGCAAAGTATTATCTATAATTTGACTCCAATAATAATTTAATGTAAGACCTGTTGTTCCTAAAGTAGTACAAGTTAAAGTCGCGGTATTTGCATCGCTTAAATCTGCAACATCCGCAGTTAAAGTAATTATATAATTAGAAGATAAATTATAAATAATAAATTCTTTTTCCATTTTTGCTAGAGTGTCTTTAAAAACAACAACACATTTATATTTATTTTCTCTAGCTGGATTATCAGATTTTTTAACTTCAAGATAAGATTCTCCATGAAGATATTTTGTATCTTCTTCATAAATATTTCTTTTTTCAAAAACTGACCCACTACTAATAGTATCACCTATTGTATAATCTTCTCCAGCTTTTAGTAATTCATATATTCCTAAAGAATTATTATAAGCATAATATTCTTTATATTCACAATATTTTGAATCTAAGCTAGTTGTATATTCATCAATAGTATCTCCTACTGTATAATTAGTTCCCGCTACTAATAAAACATAGGTTTCTATATTATTATTTTTTGTTTTTTTATAATAATTTTTATTCTCTAAATAAGTTAAATCATCAGTTTTATAATGTGCTAATTCATTAAGACATTTCCAACCTCTTCCACCATAACTTAAATATCCTTTTGAATTATATTCAATAGAAGCATCTTCTTTAAACCAATAATAAACAACATCATTAGAAGATAAGTTTTGTTTTAATCCTTTTTTAAAAAAACTTGCACTAGTTTTAATTATTGCTGAATCTCCATCAGAGCTGTTAAAATATCCTCTAGGAGACATATTTAAATTTAATATATATCCAGTTTTTTCATCTTCTTGAGCTTCATTAACACCCATAAGCTCTATGTTTGAAGCAAAAATATCTGCAATATCTGCTTTTTCTGTAATGGTAGTTGTTTCAAAACCTTCACTAAATAATTCTATTTTTTTAATATATTTAAAATTAAATGAATCAATAGGTTCAACTTTAGTTTGTTTTAAATCAGAAATTTGAATATAAGGATCTCCATTCATACTATTGACATCCAGAATATATTCTCTATCAACTGCAGTAGCTCCAGAAATAGGGTCTTCAAATGTTAAAGTACATTTTAATCCATAATTTCCTTTCACTCTATGCTCAAAAGGTAAAGCAGTTCTAAAATTGGCGGCAATCATTAAAGAATCAGATTTCTTTAAAAACATTTCCGCAGCCGCAACATCTAAATTAAAATTATCTGCAAATGTATCATTCGCAGGATTATTAACTAAATCTTTTTCATATAATGTAATATTATCTGTAGCTTTATAAGAATGAAGTTCGAATTCAGTTCCACTCTCTGTCGAACAAATATTGCTTCCAGTATTTTCATAAACTGAAGCAATTTCTTCTTTATAAGTAAAATTGTCACCCAATTTATCTACCGTTCCTAAAATAGTTTTAGTTCTAGACATATCATTTCCAGGAATTAATACATAAACCTGTGTTTCTGGTGTGTAAATAACATCTGGATCTTGCGAATATGCATAAAAATAACCGCCTTGATACTTAACAGTATATTGGCCTTTTGTGACTGAAACACATTGCGCAATCACTGCTTGGACAGTTTTATCATATCCAGCTTTATTAACCGCGTCATCTACTAAAACTTGAACAGCATCTAATAATTGGTCTGTAATTGTTCCACTATTCATCCTTATTCCTCCTTTTCTCTCATCTTATATAATATTTAAAAATTCTAACTCTTTATTAATTATATCTACCCAAATAAAAAAAGAGACTTTTTATTAAGTCTCTTTTTATTTAGTTATTCTTTGAGAAGCAACGTTTACAAGATTTTTAAGAGCTTCTTCAATTTCATTTGAATTAGTTACATTAGGGAATGTAGCTTCAATATGAACATTTTGTTCTAATAAATCATTTCCGCTATATCCGCTAATTGTACCTGCGCTAACTCCAGCAAGTCTAGATAATATATTATTATTTAAAGAAGTCATTAAATCTCTCATAATAGCTACTGTATCTAAAATATTTTCAGTATCTTGAGCATTTAATACAAGTTCTTTTTGATGTAAGAATGCTAATTTACCACTATTTCCGCTCCAAGAACCTGTGTATCCTCCAGATTTAAATCCTCTTCTTTTAGCTTCTTCATAAGTAACTTCATCTCAAAATCCAGAATCATTAATTCCAAGGAAGGTTTGAAAAGCTTTAATACGAGTCATAAGATCTGCTTCGTCTCCTCCAAAACCATTATCTACTAAATATGCTTGTAAAGTATTTCTAGCAATTCCATTATTTAAAAATGTTTCAGGAGTAACTACATCTGTAATTTTATCTCTTTTTTCAGCTCCCTCATTTTCTTCTGCTTGATCTTGTTCACTAGCACTAGTAATCATTCCAGGTTTATTAGCATATTCATCATAAGTACTTAAATTCTTTTGCATTTGAGCTTCTAATGCTGCATAAGCCTCTTCTAATGCTTTAACTCCGCCATATTCCTTTTTATATTTTTCAATTAATTCATCTGTTGCACCAATCATATCACTTAAAGTCATAAAATTTTCTTCATATTGTTGAATTAATTTTTCATTATCTTCTACTAAACTTTCTGCAATATCTTTGTTTTGGTCTTTAAAATCTTCAACACTATCTGTATCTTCATAAATAATATCTTTATAGTCTTGAATTTCTGTTTGAGCATTTTCTCAAGCTTGTCTATATCTATCTAAAAGTTGAGTAACAAATGCAGAAGGAGCAATTGTTTGTTGAATCTTAGCATAAACACTATCTCATGCAGGAATTAATCCTTTCATAAGAGCATCTGTTTCTTCATTTGTCATCGCTAGATACTCATCTTTATGTTTATTTTCTAATAAAGATAAATCATCAAAAGCAGAATCAATAACATTGCGTCTTGCTGTTTCTCCTTCTCTTTGAACCTCAGTTAATAAAGCTGAATATTGTTCTTTTAATAATAGCTCTCTTTCTTCTCTTTCTTGAGGATCATTAATTTTAGCAACTTCCGCCATCTTTTCTTCAAACTCTCTAGTAATAGATTCGATTTCAGATAATGTAGTTTTATATCTCTCTTTATCAAAATTATATAAATCAGTATATAAACTACTTAATTTTTCTTTAGCTTTTTGAATTGCATCTTCATCAGCTACATATTGATATCTATAATTACCTTGACTATCTCTTCTAAGTCTCATCTGAGTCTTATTTTGTTGAGCTTCCTCAAGAGCAATTTGAGCTAAAGTAATTTGATATTTTTTATTGGCTCTATCTAAATCATATTGAGTTAATTTGTCTTTATCTCTTAAAGCTTTTAATTCAGCATCCATTGCCGCTTTTATTTTTCTTTGAGTATTTGGATTTGTTGCCTTATCAATAGAATTCATATATTTAGATTCTAAATCATTTTCTCCTTGTAATCTATTAATTTTATCTAAATATTGATCTGCATTTCTATTTATTAAGTCTCATTCTTCTTCAGCATGATCTAATCCAGCAGTTTTACCTGTTAATTCTTGATTAATAATTGTTACGATTTTATTAATTGTATTTTCTAAACTTTCTTGAGCAAATTCAATACTTGACTCTAAAGCTTCATTGCTAGCTTGAACAGCTTCATCTCAATGTTCTTTTGTTTTTTCAAATTTTTCAATAGTTTCAAGATATTTATTATTAAGAGTTTCTCATTCATCGGTTCCTTCTGTTGCTCTTTCTAATGCGGCAGCCGCAGCTTCTTTTTCTGCTTTTGCTGCTAATAATTGTTTTTCATAATATTCTTGTTGTTGTCTTAATGTAACTAATTGATTTTTATTATTTTCTTTTTGTAAAGTATAATATTTTTCTAAAAGAGCGTATGCTTTTTCACCATGAGTTAATTCAATCATTCGTTTATTATGTTCTAATAAATTTCCAATTTGTTCATAACTCTCTTTTTGTTTATCAAGCTTATCTTTAGCCTGATCTAACATATTTAAATAAGATTCATGTAATTCTTTTTGATATTCTACAACTTCTTCATAACTTTCTCTAGCTCTATCGATGGCTTCTTTTAAAGCATCGTAAGCTGCGGCAGTATTATTACCATATACATTTGCTAAGCCTTGTTCTTGTAATTTGATCTCTCTCATAATTTCAGTCACATGTTGTGTCTGGCTTACAAGATCGCCGCCTCATATAGTTCTACCATCTTTTGTTGTAGTATTAAGATTAGCAGCTAAATTATTTCTTGCTAAATTTGCATTACCAAGAATATCTTCATCTCTAACTCCATTAACAATTTTATGTTTAAAATCATTTCATGCTTTTTTAGCATCTTTTAAATCTAAAGAAAGATTTACTTCTAAATCAAATGCTTTAATATTTAATTCAACTTGTTCATCTAAAGCTCCACTTAAGCTCTCTTTTATTTCAGGGATTACATTTGAAATAAGTTCATCTGACCTATCTAAATTATTAGCTAAAGTATCATATTCTTTTTTAAGTTTTTCAATTTCTTCTAAACGAGCTTTATTTACTTTATCACTTTTCTTTTTTCTTTCTTTATTATATTTTTGTCTTTTCTTTTCAATCTCGTCTTCTTTTTTCTTTAATATTTCAAAATAATTAGAAACAGTTCCATCTTCATTAAATGTAACTCCTTGTTTTTCTAATTTTTTTCTTAATTTATTATATTCTCCTTCAGCAATAGATAATTTTTCTTTATAATTATTAACTTGGCTAGATAATTCACTTCATTGTTTTTGAAGATTTTTTAATAATTTATCTCCTAAAGTTTTTTCTTCTTGTCTTTGTAATTTTTTTAATGAATTTTCAACTTTTGTAATTTGAGTATTTACTTTATGATATATATCAGTATCTGGTTTAAATTTTTCTGCTTTTTCAGCAGTTTTTTTGCCTCCTCCAGTTTTTTTGCTTCCTGTTCCACCTTTAGCAAAGTTTGTTCCATTGGATAGATTTTGAGTATTTGTTTGTACTGTTATTTTAGTATCTGAAGGAAGTATAAAATTATCTTCTTTTGGTTCAACAGTTTCTTCCCAAGCATAATCTATATGAACAGTTTGCGTACTTGGATCTTTTCCATCTCATGCAGGATTTGGCATCTCTCCACTATAACTATGTTTTGTAGTTTGAGCTTTTGTAGTAAATTTTGTATTTTTAAAATTAACATCTTTTGGAGTATTTAGTTCAACTGGGATTTCGATTCCCATTTTATCTGCTAAATCATTAATTTGATCTTTAGTTAATTTAGTATCATTAATCATTTTAATTAAATTATTAGCATATTTTTGAGACATTTCTGATCCAGGATTAGTTGAATCTATAGCATTTATAATATCCTGATATTGTTGTTTTATTTTTTTCCCAGCTTTTTTATCATCCATTTTATCTGGATCTCCAAAAATAGATTTTAGAGTATCCATTCTAGCTATTTTATAAAGTTTTTTATAAGCATCTTCTGCTTCTTTTTCATTCCCTTTTAATAATTGTCTTATTAATTTTAAATTTTTAGTAATACTATCTGCAGATAAATTTAATCCCATTGCTTTTAAACTTTTTGCAACTTCTCCCATTGCATCTGCTACATCATAAGAGATTTTCTTATGATTTTTCATAGCACTACTGTATTTTTTAATAGCAGATTCATTATCTGCAAAAGTTTTTCTTGCATTATTATAAGCTTTATTAAATTTATATTGATTTGCTGCAGCTTCTGCAGTTTCAAAAGTTTGTTTATGTTCTATTTTTGCTGCATTCGCTGATGCAATACTAAAGAAATCCAATGCATCTGCAGTTGTGCCTAAAGCCTCTGCTTGAGCTTCTAATTCTTCTCGATATTTTACTGCATCTTCTCTTAATCTTTGTTGATTTTCTCCCATGTTACCAGCTTTAAAAAGTAAAACATCTCACATTTGAGAATAACCATTAACATCATAATCCGCTGGACTAAATCCTTTTTCTCCATTATTAAATGCGTTTATGTCTGATGAAACTTTTGCTTTAAGGGCCTCTGTACTAGAAATTTCATAATTAGGAGTAGCATTTTCTCCATATTTTTGCTTAAAGTAATATTCAAACTCTTGTTTATTCATTAAACCTACAGATTGTTGATCTCCCATTAAAGCTTCTATAACATAATCTTGAGAAGTTTTATTAAGACCTGCATTCTTAGCTTTTGATCTATATTCTGCTATTTTTTTAAGATTTGCCTCTAAAGTTTTTTGAGTTTCATACTCTCCAGAATTATATCTTGTTACAGCTTCTTCTGTATTTATTTTTCCAATTTCTTCATCGTAATCTATAGCAGCTCCACTTGCGTCCGTTCAAACACCATTTTCATTTTTATAGCCAAGAACATTTTCCATGTAAGCTTCTTTAGCTTTTTTCTTGTTCTTATTATTATCTATTTCACCTTTTACGCTAGCAATACCTGCTCCAATAGCACTTATAAAATTTCCATGCCCAACTAAAGCAGCTATTCCTGCAATATTCCCAACATATTCATACCATTTTCTGTCTTTAGCTTTTAGCTCTTCACTTGTTCCTACTTTATTATTAGCATTTATTTGTTCTTGAACATTAGCTTTAACTTTAGCTCTAGTTCTATCTGAAAGACTTTGATATTCCTGTACTTGTGATTTTGAACCATATCCTAAAATTAAACTATCTGTATATAAATCCATAAGAGAGTTTTGTTGAGCATTACTTTTTTCATAAGAAGCTCTAAAACTATCTACAGAATTTTGAATATTATATTCTCCGTCTTGAAGTCTTTTATCTATAGTTGCAAATCCATTTTCTACTAATAAATTTGTAAATTGAGCGAGATTTTGTTCTCCGTAAAAAGCAGAAAGAATTTTTCCATTTGTTGTTAATTCTAAACCACTATTCGAAATATTATTTTTAGTTCCTTGTAAAACTTGAGTTGCGTCATTTTGTGATAAAGAATAAGCTCCTGCTGGCCCAACTGCAATAGATTTTCTAAAGTTTTTAACAAGTTGTTCTTGTTGATACTTTTCTAATTTTAATTGAGTTCTATATTTTTCTGCCTGAGCTCTAAAAACTTTTTGTTGTTCTTTAAACATTGCATTGTCTAAAGACTCTTCATTTATATTAATTAAACCATTTTTATCAATAGCATAATCTTTACCAGCTACTAAATCTAATTTTTCTATTAAAGTTTGTGCAGCATCATTTGCTTTTTCAATAGCTTCATAAAATTCTATTGTTCCTTCTGTTAAACTATCAATATTAGATCTAGCATCTCTATAATTAGAAAGATTATCTGTTAATTCTTTATATGCTTCTTTAGCTTTATCTGCTGCCTCTGCTGCAGCTTCTGCTTCTTTCTTTAGTTTTTCTTCTTCTGAATTAGCTTTTATTAATTTAGCTATCCATACTCCTAAAGCTACTGCCCCGGCAACTAAAGCAGCTAAGGCGGCAACCCCTAAAGCAGTAATATTTCCAGATAATAATGCTTCTACAGCTTTTAAAGCATTAATAATTCCTTGTTGAATAATTTTTGTAATATTTATTATAGTATCTTTTAAAGAAAGTCCCGCTTGAGCAGTATCTTCTGCAGTTTCTGCAGCTTCTAATGCCACTTGTTTTTCTTGTTGTAAATTTTCAACTTTTCCTAAAGCAACATTTTTAGCTTTTGCAATGTTTTCTGCCTCCATTGCCGCAACTCTTTTAGCTGCCCACTTAGCAATATCTGCACCAGCTTCTTTAACATCTTTCCAATTGTTAGCTAACATTAATCCTTGAGAAACAACAACAGAGAAAACACTTTTTACTTTTTCTCATGCACTTAAATCAGGATTAAATATTGTTTCAAAAACTCCTATACTTGCAGTAAGAGTAGAAAAAGCAGTACTAATTCCTCTTACTGTTGTTTCATATTCTTTTGCTAACTTATTACTATTAATTAATTTTTCTTCATCTGACTGAACTTCTGATAATTGAGACTGATATTCTACAGTAGCGCCTGACTCAAAGTCTTTTTTCCCTTTTTGAGCTCCTTTAATAGCAGAAATTCTTCCTTCCCTGTCAGCTTGGTCTTGTTTTTTCCCTTTTAATAAAAGATCTTGTTCTTTTTTCGTTAAAGTAGTTCTATCGTTTACTTTTTGTATTATCTCATTTAATTCTTCAGTTTCTTTATCATAAGCAGCAATCTTTTCTTGATTAAATTTTGAATTTATATCTCCAGTAATTTTAAGTTCTTTTCGATATGATTTTAAACCATCCACTAAATCTAATCAATAATCTCTCGCTGTATCAGAATCATGATATTTTTTTGTTAAACCAAGATTCTCATCATCTGTATATTCTTTAGCATAAGCATTGTACTCTTCTAATTGAGCTTGTGCATCTTCAATCTCTTTTACAATATCAGCTCTAAAATTAATTTGTTTTTGTAGAGCCTCATTTAATTGTTCTTCATTTTCTATTAATTGGCCATCATTTGCTGCTGTAGCAATCTCTTTTCATTTTTCTGCATAAACAATTTTTTCTTTTAAATCTGCAATTGCTTTAAGATTATTATTAGAAGCTACAATATCTTCTTCATTCATTCTGTCTCTATATTCAACAATTTGTTTATAATAATCTGTTTCTAACTTTAATCCTTCTGAAGTTGCTAAACTTACTTCATTACCAGCATTTTCATTAATTCATTCTTGTTGTTGTTGTAAATTAGCTTTATTTTGTTGTTGAGCTTCTTTATTCGCAGTCCTTTGAGCAAAACTTTTTCCTATTTGCCCACTAAATATAGTTGCTGCATTGCCTAATAAAGTTCCAACTCCAGTAAGTCCTCCTCCTAAACCTGTTAAATAAGTATTTACAAGTTTTAATGCATCTGTTAGTGTAGTTGCAAAACTTTTAATAGCTTTTTCATCTAGTAAAGCAGCATACATTTTTTCAGCTTCTGCAGTTAATTGATTTAAACGACCTTCAACACTATCTAAATAAATTTCTTGTTGTTTTTGTAAAGCTCCTGTCGCATCTCTAGCGCTATCAATATTCATTTGAAAGAAATCTCAATTTTCCATTAAAGACATTAATTGAGTATATTGTCTAACACCCGCAACATTTTGTGCTAATGCAACTTTTTGTGCATTAGACATAGTCTGCCATTTAGCTCCCATTTCATTTAAAATATCATCCATTTTCTTTAAATTACCTTGAGAGTCTAAAACATGTATATCAAATTTTTCTAAAGCTTCAGAATACTTGCCAATAGTAACCGTTCCTTTATCACCAAGTTCTAAATCTTGAATACGCGCAAATAATGTTTTAAATGCTGTACCTACAACATCTGCACTTTGACGAGTTCTATCTGTAACAGTTGTTAAAGCAGCTGCCGCATATTCATAACTTAAACCTACAGCGTCTGCAACAGAAGAGAATTTTTCTAAACCTTGAGAAATTTCTTCTGCACTTGAAGCAGTTTCTGCTCCTAACTTTGCTAATACATCAGCATAATATTCTAAATTTTCTCCACCTTTAGCAAAATTATTTCAAATAGCAGTCATATAATTAGAAACTTCTTCTGCAGAATCTCCTAATACATTTGCCATTTTTACTGTAATATCAGATCTAAGTTTAACTTGTTCTTCTGCTAAACCTTGTTGATAATAAATCAATGCAGCTTTTGTATAGTCTAATGTAGTAGCTCCTAATTTTTGCGCAGCTGTATTTGCATATTTTGCAAATTTTTCCATGTCTGCAGCAGAAGCATTTGAAACAATCCTAATATCATTTAAAGATTTATCTAATTTTTGTACATAATCATAAGCTTTTCTAATTGAATTAGTAAAACTATTCATAATACTAGAAGAAATACCGAATCTAATAGTATTTGACATAGTAATAGCCATTTTATTTAATCATTCATTAGATTGTTTTAACTGAATATTTGTAGAAAGTACTGCTTGTGCAATTTTATTAAAAGCTACCGCACCAGCACTTCCTCCTGCATTTAATTGATCTTTTAAATGACTTACGCTACCATAACTTTCCCTAATACTATTATTTAATTTTGTTAAATCAAATTGATTTAATTTAGTATTTCAAGATTGAGTTAATATAGTAGATAAATTTTCGGCTGCTTTTGCGGCATCATTTAATTCTTGAGTTAATTCCCCTTGAAATTTAGCTTTTGATGCAGCAGTACTAACTTCTTGTAAAGCACTTTTTAATGATGCTAAAGAAGCTTGATCAACATCAAATTTAACGGTTGTGGCAAATTGACTTTTATGTATATTTCCAGCCATATCCTTTTACCTCCTTTTTATTTAAATTTCTTCCAAAATAAAAAATCTTTCCTTCTTATCTAATTATGATAAAAAGAAAAGATAAATTGTTATACTTTGGCCTTGCAAAAAATTACATTACTAAATTTCCACCATTTGCAGATTTAGCAAAATTTAAAACATTTTGAAATTTTTCAGGATCAAAATTTTCAACTATTTTTTGCATTTCTTCAGCTTTTAAAGGTAAGTTTTCTATAATACTAGAAATTAATCCAGTTAAAGTATTTTGATAATTTAATATATCACTTTCTTGTTGATTTAGATATTCACATAAGGCAGAATATTCATCTTCATCCATATTTATTAGCACTTTATCAATTAAACCATTACTTTTTAAAGTATCATATAATTTTATTTTATCATCTTTTTGCTTTTCAGTAAAATTAATATTAGTATATGACATTACAATATATAAATGAAAATAAGCCTCTAATCTTGCAGGATTATAGATAGCCTCTTCTTTCGCACTTTGTAAAGCTAAATTAATTAAAGCACACTTATCTTCTAAAGGTAAGTATTTTAATACTTCAATTTGGTTTCCATTAAAATCAAAAGTATTAACCTCAGTATTTACTTTTAATTTTAAATTTGTATAAGAAATTTTATTCATAACAAATTCACTCCTTTTTTCTCTTAATTATATTTTACAATTATTTTTTATAATTGTCAAATTAAGCTTTTAATTTTTCTTTAGCTCCTCGATAAGTAATATGTAAATTAGTTTGATGAGCTCGTATTAAAAGCTTTGCAATTCTATTTTCTGCACTATCAGATTGCCAAGTATTATCTAAATGAACTTTTTCTAAAGAAGGTTTTACAATAACTAAATTTTCTACATTTGGATTATTTAAAATATCATAAGTAGATTCAATAACAACATCCCCAGTACGATAATTCATAAAAACAAAAACGTTCGCATGTTGCCCTTGTTTTAAAGGGTTTCCAGATACTAAACCTTCATATCTTACTTCAAAAGCAACAATATCTTCTAGTTCTTTATCAATAGGAGCTTTTTTCCCATCCTTATGACTTGCATGAATATTTAACCAATGATTTGCAAAATTTCCTTCTCTATTTAAATATAATAAAGTATAAAATAAAGATAATTGTTTTTGTAAAGTAACACTTCTATTACTTCCATAGTTTTTTACAGTTGCTAATATATTTTCATTATTAACAGTTATATCAACATCAACTTTATCTTGTGTTTTATTTAATTCAAAATGATCTCCCATATCATAATCTTGAAAATATTTTTTTATTTCTCCTTGAGCTTCAGTAGCGATTTCATTTATTGTAAAAGTCCCAGAAGATCTGTCATCTCCTTTGACTCCTTTCATAACTTCAATAATTTTATTACTTGCTACTTGGTCTGCTGTATCTGCGCAAGCCGCAACAAACATTTCTCCAAAAGCCCCAGCTAAATTAGAAATCCAAGTATAATAACGATATTGATCCATTTCTTTTTGTAAAGTTCCTAATAAACTAGCAGTAATAGGTCCATTAATTTGTTTTTTAGTAAAATCTTCATAAATTTTTTGTATTTCTAATAATTCTTCAGATGTTACTGCCCCTAAAGCTCCATTTTTTAAAATATTATCTAATTTATTTTGAAAATTTTTTAATATAGAACGCCTATTTTCAATTTCTTCTTTTGAAAGAGTTGTATATTGACTTAAATATTCGCTTTTTCATTTTGTTCTATTTTGAAACACTTCCATTGCCTCTGCCGTAGAAATCTCGGCAAGCTTTTTAAAAAACTCTTCTTTTAAATTTTCTTCTTGCCCTTCACAAACTTTTTTATCATTATTTATAAATTGTTCAGATTGTTTTTTTAATCTCTCTTCTAAAATTTTTAAAGTTTGACTCCCTACTTTTGGTTTAATACTTTCCATTCGTTTTTGCTTATATGCTTGAAAAGATGAACTTAAATTTTTTACTGAACTTTTATCTCTTTTACTAAGTCCATAATTAATATAATTTTTTACATCATAATGAATATAATCTCCCAATGCACTCAACATATAATCACCTTCTTAAAATAAAAAAAGGAGAGACTAAGTCTCTCCTAAGTCCCTTTCTTTAATTTAATTTAAATTACATTGAATAATCTTCAGTATTGCTATGAGGCATTACAGATTTTAATTGAGTAGAACTATCTAATTTTTCATCTACTACTTGGATAACACATAATACTTTTTTAGTATTATCGAAATAAGTATATCCTGGGAATGCATCCATAGTAAATGTAAATGTAGAAGGATCTCCTGTAGAAGCCATACTAAATGTAAAGTTAGATTGAATTTTAACATTTGGTAATGTGATTTCAGCAGGCATATCTTTTCCTGTATTTTCATCTCTAAATAATGTAGAAGCTTCTACATAATAATAACCTGCGAAGTTTCCTGCATCAATTTGTAATTCAGCAATATCTTCACCTTTTTTAGCAACATAATAATCTACTAAAACTGTAGCTCCATTATATGCGCTATCAACATTTGTAATTTTTTTAGCACCAATTGTAGCTCCTTCAATTAAAGTTCCTTCAATAGAACCATCTGCTTCAGTAACAGCGATGAAAATAGGAGCAGTTGAATCGATGTCATCACTTCCTAATGCATCAGTTAAATCGATTTCTCCATCAGTAGAAACAACTGCTGCAGAAGTAGCATGAACATGAACATTTTTTGTATTTCCTTGGCTAAATAATCCAGCTCCTGATAATACTGAGAATCCGATTGGAGATAATAAAGCGTCTTCAACAGTGAAAGTTAAAGTTTTTTCACCTTCCCATGCGATTAAACGAGTATTTCCTCTACCACCTTGAGCATAAACTGTTGTAGATGCACCTTCAAGAGTAGATGTTTTAGCTGTATCAATATATAATACTGGTTGTCCAGCTCTGAATGTAGTATTTCCGATTTTAACAGAAGCTTTAGCTTTGAAAACTACATTACATATTTCTCTTACACCAAATTTCATAAGTTTTCCTCCTTTATAAATTATTAATTTTTCCTTGTATCACTTAATAATTATTGCTTATTTGCTAAGCAACTCTATATAATTCATTTATTAGAGTTTTTAGAACTCTGGTTTCTTTTCAACATTCGAGTGAATATCGTCCATCCAGTCTTCGACTTCTTCTAAATCCTTTGCACCAGCTAATTGCGCTTTGATATGAATATCTCAAGCTAGCTTTAGCTGGAATCTTTTAAATTCATCAAATAATTGATAAATTGTATAATTAAGCAAAGAATTCATATCTTTATTTTCTCCTACTGCAAGTATTGAAACATATCTACTCAAAATAGCAACTTTCTGACCACTCTTATTTTTTTCCGCCAATTTATTATGGCGGTCTCTTAATTTATCCGCGATTTGACTTGCTAACGTGCCAGACGGATTGTAGTCAGAATCGTTTGCGCCTCCGCCTAGACATAATACTTCATTCAGTGTTTTTATAAAGAAATCATAATTATTTTTATTTAAATAAAATTCTTCTTCATTTTGTTTAAATTTAATTAACATATTTTCTTCATCTATCTGAATTTCATAAGTAGGAAATAATAGAGCTAGTACCATTAATGCAAAGCTTTTAGTTCTTTGCACACTAGGATTTTTTTCTCTCATTATTGACATTAATATTTCAAAATTACTTATATTTTCTAAACGACTTCTGTCCTCTGTATTAAGTTTATTTTTATTAAATTTCAAAAACTCACAACCGCCAAAAAAAGCATCTTCTCCTATATAAGAAATTTCTTTTATAGTTGGCGGATGCAATAATAAATGAATTTCTTCTATTGGGATATCGTTACCAGATAATAACAATAAATCATTATTACTCATTATTCTTCATCTGGAATGCGATCATCATTTCCATGAACCGCTCTATAGGATAAAGTATATCCTGATAAAACCTCATCTAAAACCAATTCATTACAACCCATAAATTCTAAAGTTCCAATTCCTGTTAATTTTGCTTTATTTAAAATACCATCAATATAACCTGCAATTTTTAAAGGTCTAATTTGGTAATTATCCATATTTCAATAGTCAGTATGACAAATTATATCAAAATGAATAGTACAATCTCTATATTGAGGATTTGTTGCACTTTCAACAAAATTATCAAAAGAAATTATAATATAAGATTTTACAATTTCTTGTTCAGGCATTGCAATCTTTGGAGCTAATTTAATATAGCCATCTCTAAATAAGGTTGCTAATGTTGTATTTGCAATTTTCTCTTTATATTCAGTACTTGTTGTATTTGATAAACAATCTTTAGTAGGAATTACTAATAATCTTAATAATTGTCTATTTTCAATTTGATTTTCAAAAAACAACTTTGTTAATATCCTTTCTATATCTTTTTCAATAGATAAGAAAGATGATTTTAGATTAGGTAATTCAATAACATCTCTTTTCATCTTCTATCCAGCTCCTTTTATCCCATTATAAAGATTTAATTGTAATTGTTTTTACAATATCATCTTCATTTTCTCTTGAATATATCAAATCAAAAGATCCACTCTTACCGGATACAATAGTAACTTCAGCTTCACTCATTGTTTGATGTTTAATTGCGGCTTTACCATTACTTACAAACCAAACTCCATTTTCTGCATTCTCAATTGTATAAATTGCTGTATCAAATGGATACAAGCTATCATTTCCTTGTATTGCGGGAATCATGTCTTGTCCTGGTTCAGTCTCAGTTGGTTCTTCTTCACCGGCTGCCGCATTATTTCCGCCGATGTTTTCTATAGTTTCAAATTCATTTCTAAATGTTTCCTTTAAGTAAACAATTAGCATTGTATCAGATGTGATATTATCAACCATTTGAACTTCCCATAATCTACCATTAATTTCTACTTTTGTAAATCTATGGAAATAGTCTTTAGTATCATCATCCGCAGTTATATATAAAACAACTTCATACCCCATCTCACTTCAAGAGTTAAGACCTTTAGTATGCCATAATGTATGATAAGAAGGTCTTCTTAAGTAAGCATAATAAGGCTTTCCATTGATAGTAACTTCATCTTCTGCTCTACGAATTGTTCCCCTGAAATAAGCATTTTCTTCTAATATTTCTTGAATAACAATTCATTTAGTTTCAGTTTCTTTCCAAGTAAATATATCTCCAACTTTCATTCCTATTTCTTGCATTTTCTTTTCGCCTTTTGCAGCGTTTAAGCAAATATCTTCATAAGGAATTGAAATTATTTTATCATCATAATCTTCTTTTAATTTATCATGATTAATCAAACATTTAAATTCTCTGTTATCATTTAATATTGCGGTTTGTGCTTGATAACTGTATAGTAACGCTTTTTTAAGACTTCTTAATTTGTCAAGATCCATTCTGTCTTCTTGACTTGCGCCACCATTAAACTTTAGTCTTGCCTTTAAATTATCTAGACTCGACATAATCCTTAATTCTATTTAATAAGTTTAAACATTCAAAGATTGTTCTTCTAAAATTAAAGAAATCTTTTTCTTCTAAACTTACTAATCCTTCCATTTTATTTAAGAACATCAAAGATTCTAGTCCAAAAGCACTATCGAATAAAATGTTCATTCCCGCAACTTCTTCTGTAATAGTAAATAAAGGGGTCTTTCAATCAAGACCTTCTTCTCTACTTGGTAATAACTTATATGTTTGATTAATAATTTTTTTTATATCTTCAAGAATTAATTTATTATCTATTTCTGTATTATATTTAGTTATCATATTAATTACCTCTTTCTATAGGGGCAACAATGATATCTAAAGTAGTTTTAGGAACGCCATCTTTTCCAATGGTTCTTCTTTTGTATAATCTTTGTAAATGAAACCCTTCTCTTTCATAATCTTTTTTCATTACAAGCAACTTTTGCATATGATTAGCTTGAGAAGTAAATTTGAAATCAGTTCCGCTATATTTCATCCTAGTATTTTCAACACTAGCTAATTGTTGACCTATCCATTCAACAATCATATAAGTTGCAAGAATGTTAATTTCTTCAGAAGTTAAGGCACAGTTGAAGTATCCTGTAAACACATATCCTTCTTCTTGATCCTCTTCTTCTTCCTCCTCATCTTCAGGTAAAGAAAAACCTTTTTCATAATCGAAAAGGTTTTTTCTTGGAAATTCAAATTTAGGAATACTAGATATTAATAAATCTTCTAGCATAGCATAAGTTTGTTTTTTTGTTAATTCCATATACATATCATCAGTTACTTTTGATAAGAAACTTTCATATACGTCAGAAAAAGGTGTAGTACTTGTTTCTTCCATATTACACCTCCATTTTTATTATCCCACTACTTTATATTTACTTTTTATTGGCTCTGATCTTCTGCCACCATTTGAATTTTGACCTCTAGCAGCTATAGGTTCACTTCTTCTTTCGCTTGTAGCTTCCTCATCTTCATTATTTATATTTGATAATTCATCAATTTTAATTGCATTATCAACATTGAATTTTGTAGCCTTAAGAATTTCTTCTCTCATTTTTACATTGTTTAATCTTAAATCAACAGCATCTCTCTTGATTAATTCAATAACACCTCTAGGACCAAATTGTAAAGCATCTTTTAATTGGTCTAAAGTTCCTTCTGTTAATAAAGTTCTAATATCTTCATCTGTATAGAAATATTCAGGTTCAACATGACCTAAAATTTCTTCTGCGGCTTCAGGATCATCTATAATTAAATAATGTTTTAATAAAGCAAGTCCGCCATCTACCCAAGATAATTTTTCTATTTCATCGAATGTAACTTTTTTAACCTCTCCAGGCGAAAAAGTTCTATGAATATTTAAATCAGGAATTTTGTAACCTACAGAACCACGATCTCTATTAATAAGATTGATTATTCTATCTTTTTCAACCATAATCTGTGCCTCCTTCTATCTCCTTTATAATTTAATTATACAATAATTTTTCTTTTTTATCAAACTATAGTAATAAAAAAGAGAGGAAGATTAATTATTATAATTAATCTTATAAATAATTATAATACTCTTTCTTCCTCAATTATTTATTTTTATCTATTATAATTAGATAGATTGTATTAATTTAGAGTTTCTATAAACACAAATGTTGTTAGTAATTAATGTAGCAACACCGAATTTTTTGTAAGCTCTTAATTCTCTAGACCAATCTTCATTTTCTACTTCTTTAATAGCAGTAGGTCCTTCGAAAGCGATTTTAACTGGTTTACTATTGTCTCCAGCTGGGATAATCCATGCATATGATGGATCAATAACTTTCTTTTCATTGTTTTCATCTTCGAATGATTGATCTAATACAATTACATTGTGTCCTTTGTAGTTAGCTAAGTAACCAACATTCCATTTTTGATCTCTCATATTGTCTGATACCCATCCTTCAGCAGGAACCATAGTTGCTGCGAATTCATAAGTACAGTAAATAGTTGATTTTCCATAAGAATCAGCTACTTGGATTAATTCATCCATTGAACTTTCTACAAATTCAGTTTCAGTTTTAACATTTGCAGTTGGTAAGCTTTCGATTGAAGCAACTAAAGCTTTTGCGATTTCTTTATAAACAGCTTCATCTAATCCTTCCATTACAATGTCGATTAATTCTGCAAAATCTACTCTACCATCTAAGAATTCTTCAAATCCGATTTGAGCAGCTCCACCGTATGCTACTGTTTCAACATCGATGTATTGTCCGTCTAATTTGAATACTTCATAAACACCAGCTAAACCAACTCTAGTAATGAATTGTTTTGCTCTTCTTCTAGCAGATGCAGTAATTTTATTAACAAATCTTGGTTTGTCTCCATTTGCGAAAGTTTTAACTTCAGCAAATTTTCCATATTGTTCTAATACTCTTCTTGGTAAAACATCATTGATAGTTTCTTCCATGATGCTGAAGATTGTATTTTTGTTTTCTCTGTATAACGCATAAGTACTAGCTAATTCGTTTAATTCTTTTCTTAAAGTGTCATTTAAGTCAGAATAACTTAAGTTAGTTCCTTCATAAGAATAAGCTACTTGTGAAGCAGGATTTGCGTTAGCTACAGTTTTTGCTAATTTGATTAAATCATTTTTTGCTAATGCCATAATTCTCTATCCTCCTTATGCTATTCTTTGTACTTTAACAGCAGCTTGTCCGTCTGCTAAAGTATAAACCTTTACTACTTTAAATTGAATATCACTATTTGCGTCTTTAGTTAAATATCCATTATCACTAATTCCCATATCATCTCCAACTTCTAAATCAGTTAAAGTTGTTTCTGGTAATGTAGAAGCTTTTTCTACCATATTAGTTGTATAGATATCACCAACATTAGTTTTGAAAACTCTTGGATAAATTTCATCACCTTTAAGTGCGAAATCTTTATAAGTTTCTCTATAACCATCGTATAATTTAACTTCGTTGAATACTAACATCCATTCTCCGTCACCAGTTTTATTAACTTCACCGTTTTCATAGTCATATTTAACGAATTCACCATTTTCTAATACTTTAATAGTACTAGCAGCTGGTAATTGAGCATAAATTTGACCAGTTCTTTGAGCAGATAAATGGTTAGGTTCAACTTGTCCATAACCTAATCTTTTCATAACTTAATCCTCCTCTATTATTTCTTGCTATTTTGAGTATTTATACAAGCAGAAATCCATGCAGGTACATTACTTTCTTGTTCAAGATTGTAAGTTGTAACTGTTGTATTTTCTTCTTCTGTATTATTTTTATTTTCTGCTGAATCCTCTGAATCAAAATTGACTTTTTTTCTAACACAAATTATAGATAATTTTGCTTCAATATCATCTAGACTATAATTATCAATGTTTTCTTTTACATCTTTTTTATCTTCATCAGATAGCATCCAGAAAGAATTAATTAAATTTTCTTTCTTTTCTTTTTCAATAGCATTTTTAAAAGTTAATAATTCTTCATATTTAGCTTTTAAAGCGCTATATTCTTCAACAGATACAGTTTCAGGTTCAGATTCTTCTGCAACTTCTTCTTCTTCGATTTCAGCTTCTTCAGCTTCTACTTCAGGTTCAGTAGTTTCTTCAGTTTCTTCTTCTTCAGCTGGTTCATCTATTTCTTCAGAAGGAGTTTCTCCTTCTTCAGCTTCTTCTGCTTCATATTCAGCAGCAGGAGCTTCTTCAATAGAAGTAGTCTCTGTTTCGATAGAATCTTCATTTTCGATAACTTCTTCAGTTTCATTTTCTTCTACAACTTCTTCAGCTGCTTCAGTAATTTCTTCTTCATTAGTTACTTTTTCTTCTAATTCCATGTCTTTTCCTCCTTCTAATGCAAATTTTAAATCTTGCATCATAGTAAACAATGTTTGTTTAAAATTTTCATCTACTTTAGTAAATGATCTACTTACTTGTGGAGCAGTTACGCTAGCTCCTTCGAAACAAGGTTCAACATCTTCTCCTAAGATACATAATTTTGAAAATATTGCGTCATTTATTATGAAAAAATCCATACCACTTTTACTATCAGTTGACCAATGTCCATCTAAAGTGTCTTCATCTAATTCCATAGATTGACCATTACCTTTTTCGATAACTCTTTTAGCTTCTTCATATTGACCAGTCCATAAATAACCAGTAGTCATTAAATACTCTCTAGTAATTTTATTTCCAAAGTCATCAGTATCTTCAAACTCTTGAAACCATACCTTTGCATCAGGAGCTACAAAACCATAAGGTTTAGTTAAACAATTAAATTTAATTCCTTCATCATCAAAAATAACTTGTTCACCATGGTCTGCAAAATCTTCTTTATCTTCTTTATAGTACCCTACGATAGGAGCGCCCCTTAAAGTTTTTGCCATATCTGCGGCAACTTCTTTAGTAATATAACTATGATTTCTATTTTCTCCTACATATAAAACTTTTATTTCACATTTAGACATTAAAGGATTAATTTCTAAAGGTTGAAGATTTATAAATTCAGGAGATTTAATAGTTGCAATTGATTGATGCATCATATTATAATTCCTCCTTATCCGGTTTTCCTTTACTTTATTATTTTATTTTTTAAATAATAAAATTTTCTTTTATTGACCTAACTTTGAGATTCTTTATTTTGAATTGTTTTCTCTGAAACTTCTTCTCCTTTAGATTCATTTGTAGGTCTACCCACTTCCGCATCTTCGTCCGCAGCATCAATTTTTCCTGCTTTATTTTGAGCATTAACTCTATTTAAAACATCGGAATTCATTGTACTAGACATCATTGGTGGGATAAATACATTAACTAAATCTAAAATATCATTTTCAAAGAATGCTGTTGCTAAAATAGAACTTTGAGATTGACCCATAGCAATTTGAGGCAACATCTTACTAAATCCAACTTGCATTTGTTCTTTATACATTTTAGATAATTCTTTATAATTATAAATAGTTGTTGTTAATAATTGTACTCTAAAATAAATTTTCTTTGGACTAGTATTGAATTTAGCAATCAAATCATTTAAGAAAGATTCAAATTGAGTTAATAAATTATATAAAGAAGCCTCATCATTTAATAATGATTTCTCTAAAGCAATATTACCATCAGTATTAAATTGCATTTGAGAAATACCAGCTTCATTATAAACAGTTCTTTCAACTTTTGCTAAGTCATCCATAGTAGTAGTTGTATTTCTATCAGACATATCTGCAACATCAACATCTGCAAAAGTAGTTAATACATCTACTCCAATTGCCTTACTTAACATATTTACAGCGTTGTTATGAAGTTGTTGAGCTTCATCAACATCAAATACAAGATCTCCATTTTTATCTAATGGCATCTTTTGAATAATTATTTTTAATAATCTTTGAGCCATTCTTTTTCTATCTAGTTCTTGTGCTTCATTTAATTCTATAATAGCAGGGATTACCGCCATTAAAATAGGAAAATCTTCTCCATTAATATTGAATTTAATAGTATTTTCTAATTCTAATAAATACCATCCAGATGTATCACCTTGAAAATCAGGTTCTAATTTACCTTCTTTATATGCAATATATCCTTTTTTAAATTCTTTTGGGAATAGATTTAATACTTTAACTTTTTGATTAGCATCTTTAAAAGCATCATCAAAATATCTCATATTAAATTCAACAGCAGGTCTTCCATCTACGCTAAATCTAGAACGACAATATTTAATAGGAAGTTCTTGGACTTGCATTCTATTATTTCCTGGAATTAAATAACCATAATAACATCCATTTTTAATAACTTTTAATGCTACATCTCCAAAAAATTTCTTCACTTCAAAATTATCTAAATAATTTAAAACTTTATAGAAATTATCTAAGGCTTTTTCACTAACTTTTTTATCATCACTATTAATATAAGGAGTTACAAACCAATCATATCTATACATATAAGCTAAATATCTACATAATCTTTGATAAATTCCGCTTACTCTATAGAAGAAATTAGAAACTTCTCTCATAGTGCGTAAATCATTATCAGCAATAGCCTTCATTATAAAATGTTTATCTCCTAATCTAGGATCAATTCTTCTATAATCTCCAATATTTAAGACTGCATCTTCTAATGTTTTTATTCCCACTTTAATTTTTGAAAAATCAATAGGATTAAAATTTTCTGAATAAGGATCTAGACTTGTTTCTGGCGCCATTTTAAAGCCTTTAGCTTTAATTTCTTTTATTTTATTTGTTACCATAAAAGACACCTTCCTTTTTAAAATCCTCCAAGATTGTAATAAGCATTCATAATATAATCATAACTAATTGCACTTTCATCTGTATAAGGAATCGCAATTAAAATAATATTATGTTTGCGGCAATATTCTCTTTTTTGCATATCATTATATTGTTGCTTTTTTAAACCACTAATTCCGCCAAATTTACTTTTAGCTTCATAATGCTGTATACCTTGATATTCCAATAAGAACATTAACTCATGGTCATCATCAAAAATAGCAAAATCGAATCTTAAAGGACGACCATTATGACTTACTAAATCTGGAAAAGAATATTCTTCTTCAAAATTAAGTCCGGATGCTCTTAAAATGTCTTCTATTTTGATTTCTCCACGACTTGCACGCATCTTATTACCTCCTCTATATAAACAAATATATATTGGATAAATTAAACTTTTCATATTTCTACTTTTTTATAAAAAAGAGTAAAGGTCAATCATTTAAGATTGCCCATACTTCTTTATTTATTAGTAAAAAATACCATATCCGCAATATTTCTTTTTTTTCTTTTTTTCTTTCTATCTTCTTCTTGTTTAATATAATATAATCCATATTCAAAAGCAGAAAATTTATCTTTAGGAATTCCTCTACTAGATTGTTTTAAGATTATATTAACTCCTTCATTTTCTTCCACTAAATTTAACATTTGTTCTCTTAATATAGTTGTTAATGTAAAAGGCATCAAATAATCGGCTCTTTTATCATTATCCATATTTTGCCCTACTTTTGTAGACATTAATTTTACTTTTGCTTGTCCTTCATCTATTAAAAATTTAATTTTACCACTAAATAATTGAGTTTGAACATAACTATGAGCTTCAGTATTGATAGGAGTATTTGCTTTCATTAAGAAGATAGCGTCTTCTTCTACTCCTGGGCCTTTTATTTTCTTATATGGTTCAACAGCATCTTCAGCAGTGCCACCTTCAACGCCAAAAGGCATTAGTTCATCTCCAGATTCAGGATCAATTTGAGATTTAGTCATAAAATCAATTAAACCTGCTCCTAAACCATTGGCATCAATTACCGCAATTTTAGCTTTATATTTATAAAATAATTTTTTAATATTAATTGCTTGTTGTTCAAAATCTTCTGCTTCATAAGAAAATAAATTAACAAGAGTCTTAAGCGCAGCGCCTTGAACTTGCGGAGTTACTTTAAATACACAAACTTCGGTAGTACATTTAAAACGACCAACATCGACACCAAGCACATAATAAGCACTTTTGCTACTTCTTCCACTAAATTCATATTCAGGTTGTAATAAAACTCTATGTTTATCAAATTTTTCAGCAGAGAAGAAAGCATTTTCTGCATCTCCACTCCATTCAGACTCATATTCACGAGCAAATGAATTATCATTATATGTTCCGTCTAATTTAAGTTCTTCAATAAAAGATTTTTTAAGTAGCTTTTCCATTACTGGAACTCGCCATGTTCCACCTAAAACGACGGCTTCCGCAGGTTCGATAATTTGTTGAATAAGAATTTGAATTAATTTTTCATAAGCAAAACTATTTTTCCATCCTGCTGTTGTTACATAAATTTGAGATTTATTAACAGTTTCTTCTTCAACTCTACTACCATCTGAAAGTCTTCTATCAACGTTCATAGTTGGAATAATAACTTCATTTAGAAGAGTTTGATCAATCAAAATACACTCTTCCATTAAACCTCCTGTGGCACGTTTACCACGGGAACTTTGTTGCGCAGCAATAATATCTAATTTACTACCGTTTTTAAATTTATATTCAACCATATTTTTACTAGCTTTTGTTTGACCTCTTGTTCAATCTATTTCATTTTTTAAACCAGGAATTAATTTACAAAGTTCTTCTGCTTTTTCTCTTGCGATTCCCGCAGCTTGTTCTTTACCACCTGTTGTAACAAATAAATGTGCGCCAGGGAATAAAGTACATCTTAACATTAAAATTAAAACTGATAAAAATGATTTAGAATAAGCACGAGGGAAAGTTGCATAAGCATATCTATGGCGCATTACTGCTCTTAAAAATACTCTTTGATAAAAGAATAAATTAAAATTTTCAGGGTTACTTCCACATAAAAATTCAACAAAAATATCAGGATATTCTCTTCAAAAAGCAACATATTGTCTAATTATAGGAAGAACTTCTTTAATTCTTTCTTCAGATAATCCTACTTTTCTTGTTAAACTCTTATTTTTACTTAGTTCCATTAAATCTGATAATGCCATTATTCATCACCACTTTCAGATTCACTAAAAATATCCCCGTCCCTCTCTTTTTGAGATTCCATCTCTTCAAGGAAAGCCGCGTAATCTTCATCTTCCATCTCGATTACTCCATCTTGAGCGGTAGCCTCCGCCTCATTCATTTCCTTTTGAATTTGAATTTTCTTTAATGCATCTTCTATTTGTTGTCCAAAGCCTAAGTCTTGAGTAACTAATTTATGTAAATAATCATTCATATCTTTTAAAGTTGCATCAACCTTATCTTGTGGAATATCTGTTGCATATCTAGGAATAAAGCCTTCTCTTTCACACATAGCAACTAATTCACCAACTGAATCTACAAAATCATTTTTTTGCTCTTTATTTTGAGCAGCTGTAAACTTCGCAGATTTTCTTAATTGATCTGATACTCTTGATAATTTTTGATATCCATCTAAATCTCCAATATCAAGCGCTTGGTTCATTTTTAAATTAGTTTTACATATTAAAATTAAAGTATTAATAGTATCCGCATCTTGAATATCAAATGATTCAGTCATTTCATTATATATTCTTTCTAATTCAACCCATTCATTTGGTTTATATAAACGACCTCATTTCATAGCTAAATAAACTTTATCATCTTGAGTTAATTCTGCTCCTGTATCAATAAGCTCATCTTCAGATATAAAATCATTTTCATTCATTGCTTGAGTTGGCGCTTGCCCTGTTTGTCCGATTGGGTTCATAGCGCTTTGAGCAGCTGCTTCCGCATATTTTGTTGACGCAGTAAGCATAGTTTTATATTCAGCTTCTGAAATTTCACCTTTTTCAAATTTTTCTTTAGCCTCCGCTTCTCTAGCTTCAGCTTCTTTTGCATGCTCTTCCGCCTTTTTATTATATTCTTCTTGAAGAGCTTCTGTGTCTTCTCATCCATATTGTTTCCATTGTTTTAATTTCATTTTAGATAAGTATCTACCAAATACAGACGAACTTTTTAATTTACTTGGATCTTTTTCGTAAATTCTATCTCTTAATGTATTCCATTCCGCAGGTACATAAGGGACATCCATTTTCTTTAATAATCAAACATAGGTACTTTCATCAAAATTATCAATATGCATAGTTAAACAATCTTTGCACATTTCAGTTTTACTACCATCTTTATAGGTAAAGAAACTATCTTCGCTCATTCATTTATTACATTTTTCGCAATAATATTTTTCTTTTATATCGGTTGCCGCCATTTTATTCACCTACTTCTTCTTCTTTATTTTTTTTGTTTCGACAATCTTTACAAATACTATAAAAACCATCTTTAGATGTTTTATTTTTTGAAAAATAAATATTATGAGCTAATTTAACTTCTCCACAACGAGAGCATTTCTTTCATTTACCCTTCTCTTGATATGTATAGTACCAGTTCAAATATCTCTTAACCTCGTTCTCCGCAATAAGTTTAGGTATTTTATTGCGCCAAAGAGAACTAATATATTCTACAGAATGCTTAATTCCATAATCTAATTCTAATAAGAATTGGATTTCCGCATTACTCTTACCATCAATTTTATAAATTAGTAAATCATAATACAAAGGATATTTTTCCTTTAATGTATCGTCTACTAAATCATCAAGATCTTCCATCATGTAATAGCAATCACCATCAAATTTACCTCATGATTCTTCTTTTAGTGCACTGTAGTTGCACAAAAGTGCGGAGATGTGTTTAGGATCAAAGAATGAGACCAATCCGCGATTAACCGGCATCCCGCTTTCATCTATATAAATATCATCTGGAAATTCAGAGTGTGCAAAACTTCTTGCCGCACCAGATGTATAAATTGTTTGTTTTACATCATTTTTAATAGTGTATTGTTCTTGATACATTTCAATAAGCCATTTTTTTAATTTATATTTTCTTTTACCTGTTGCTCTTTTCTCTTGTTCTTTCATGACTTCTATCGCGTCTTTAAGATCTGCTAAAGCAGGGATTTCCGCGATATCTTTAGGACTAATTGAAATTTTAGGAGTTAATAATACATTTTTATCATTATCCATTGTAATATTGTATAAACCATCTTCTCCATTTTCAAATTTACTTACCAATCCTTGATATGAAGTTTCTCTTTTATTTATTGTTATCATTCTATTATCAGTTATAATTTCTTTTTTCTTTTTTTCGTTTTTATCCATCGCAAATATAATATAATTACTTAATATTTCAATGTAATTGTCAGTTAATTGACTAGGAGGAGTTTCCGCAATAATTTGTTCTACTAATTTTTTTCTTTCTTCTGCTGTTTTTAAACTATAGTCTAATTTTCTAATGTCCATTAGTAAAAACTCCTTTCTTTAATCACTTTTGACCTTATTTATACTTATATTGTAATCTAAAATTTTTCATTTGTCAATCTCGCTTAAAGCAATAGTAGTTGATTATTTAAATAAAATATATTATAATAACAATAGTAAGATAAGGGCGGGCGGAGCGATTCCCGTCTGGAGATGAAAGGAGCGGTTTCCGCATGAAATCTATAAAAGGAAGATTGTTTTGGTATAATAAGGTAAAACCTAATTTGAAATATATTGCTGTTTTGGCGGCAGGAATTTTGATTTCCGCATTAATTATCATTGGAAGCAAAATTTTTAGAAAACCTGCTTATTCTTATATTGATTTGAATGGAAATAGAGGAATAGGGAGTAAATGTGAAGAACAAAATGGAAGATTAATTTGTGAAGAATATTATGGTAATGGAGT
>Ga0265299_10000563_pt1 | contig 45572 bp, 56 predicted proteins | sample AusTroGonzalo_MG_4_FD_193485 | JGI IMG/M metagenome (GOLD analysis project Ga0265299, IMG submission 193485) | Bovine rumen microbial communities from tropical cattle in Woodstock, Queensland, Australia - Gonzalo_02 | ecosystem: Host-associated > Mammals > Digestive system > Stomach > Rumen ...
ACAGGATTTGCAACAATAAGCAGAACCCCGTTAAAATCTCTTTTCTTGATTTCAGGGATAATGGATTTAAAAATAGATATATTTTTCTTTACTAAATCAAGTCTTGTTTCTCCCGGTTTTTGATTAGCACCTGCTGTTACAATAATCAGACTTGCATCTTTTATATCATCATAATCTCCTGCATAAATCTTTATAGGTTTTGCAAACGGAACCCCATGGCTAATATCCAATGCTTCTCCTTCTGCTTTAGATTTATCCGCATCTATCAAAACCATTTCTGAAAATAATCCTGATTGCATTATTGCAAACGAACACGCAGCACCCACAAATCCACAGCCAATCATAACGACTTTTCTGACATTTGTACAATTCAAGCAATTTTTTTCCATTTGTATTACCTCTTGATTTACTTCTGATTATACTTTTAGTATAAAACATGTTTATAAACATTTCTGTTGTTTTTCCAACAAAATTCTTTATACAATAAAAAGGCGGTTTTTCAACCGCCCCTTTGAAAATAACGAAATTATTTTGTCAATATTTCTTTTAAATCCTGTTCAGGTGTTGTAGTTGCTCCAATTTTAAATTTATCAATCAACACATTTAAAACATTTGGTGAAACAAAGGCAGGTAAACTTGGGCCGAGTTTAATATTTGTAATTCCTAAATACAACAATGTTAAAAGAACACAAACTGCTTTTTGTTCATACCAAGAAAGGACTATTGATAGCGGTAAGTCATTTACTCCACAATTAAACACTTTTGCAAAGAATAAAAGCAGAAAAGTTTTACATACAGACACAAAAATAAAACTTTTTATTGTAAAATAAAACATACAGAACAAATTTATTCCTATCTCAATCTCACAGTTAATTTAATCTTGTTCTGTGTGTTAAATTACAGCAGGTTTTTGAAATAATTTGCGTCATTCAACGCTTTTGCTGTACAGCCGAAACCATTAACATTACTTGATGAGGTTTTGGAACAATACGCATTAGTTGCAGAATAATAATCCGTACCCTCAGCACCCATCGGAACAAGATTTCCCTCATTATTCATCTGAAAGAAAAATAAATCATGTCCCGGCTTATTTGGTTTCTTTTCGTGACCGTTTACATCAACCGCAATATAAATACTACCCGTATAATTTTCAATAAAAACAGTCATTCCGTCATTTAAAACAAATTGACCGTCATCAATAAGACCATATTGTATTCCTGTAGTACCCGAAAAATTTTTATAATTAGCAATTGTACTATTTGCACAAGAAGCTGTACCACAATCTTTAGCAACCGAAAAATAAGGCATAATCTTATCTTTTAAATATACTCTTGTCCCGCTGCCCGAATAAACCAGTTCGGCAGGAGTGAGCTTATAACCGTTTTTCGTATAGAATTTTTCCAATGCCCCCGAAAGGACAGACTGTGCTTTTAACAATCCTGTTCTTAACTCTTCTTTATTTGTTCTGTTAACCAATGTCGGGATGGTCATGGCAGCAACAACACCGATGATAACAAGAGTTATCAGCACTTCTGCGAGCGTGAAGCCGTTTTTGTATATTTTAAATTTATGCCTGAATTTTTCCATGTTATTAGTATAGCATATTTAAAAACAAAGACAGTCATACCATTTCTTCTATTCTATTCTATTAGAGAGCTTACAGCTACTGGGTTTTGGTGTCAAATATCAATTTTTACAAAACTTAACACTATAAAACTATGAAAAATTTTGATTTTAATCTGTTTTCAAATACTTAAAAAACAGCACAAATTCCGTACAATAACGAAAATCCAATCAGCATCATAACAGGTGTATCCATTGAATGAGGGGCAAATGCTTCGGACAAAGTCATTATGGGCGGAAATAAAAGCATTGAGAGCCAGAATTCCTGATTGTTGGAAAACTGTTCTCTGAACAAAATCAAAAATATAACTGCGGCAATGTAAACGCATGCACTTCCGGCATAAGACCTTACATATCTGTTTTTCAAATTCCATGACGGAACGACATATTTTTTCTTACCCAAATATGTCCCGACAGGCTCTGCCAGACCGTCGCCGATTGCAACAGTTAGAACAACTACGGATGCCAGCAGCGGCAAATTCAGGCATACTTCATAAACCTGTTTAAATATCGTAATGATTAAAAGTCCGGGCAGCATATTACCCAAAACTATCCATTTCAGTGTATTCGGCCTGTCCTCTACCCTGTCCAGAGAATTGAACTGAAGCATAAAAAATGTTGAAAATTCTCTTATCGGTTTTATCAAAACCAGAAACATAAAAAGTACAAAAAGAGATTCCCAAAGGTGGGGTAATATTCCCAAAGGCGCCGTTGGCGGACTTAACAGAGGGACAAGATAAGCCGCAAAATGCTGAATTTTTCTTGTATAATTAACCTTGAACCATTTGTTTTTAGAGGTTGTAATATATCCTTTTTCATCTGTATGGCAATAATGACGGCAAAGCATTCCCCCCGCCAGAGCTAATATCATCATTATAAAAAGCTTTATACCCGACCTGAAAAAAAATGCCTTTGCATTAAAAAGCGACGGTTCAAAAATCACTGTCCAGCTCAGCAAAAACAGGAATAATATAATCCATAAAATTAAAAAGGTTAAATCAAATGTTTTTGTCCATTCCTTATCATAATTGCCTGCGGAATCTCCGGGCATTAACACATTATTTTGCATTAAAAATCCTCTTGTCTTTTACAAAAATTATACCCCAAAAACAAAGATATCAAATCAGATATTTTACACCGAATATTCACAGAATAAGGCAACAAAATATTTGTCATATAAAAACTTTATTATTTTTCTTGACCACAAATATAAATATAGTATACATTAATAACATATTTTTTATTAAAAAACATTACCTATTTATATGACAGATAATACTTTACTCGGAATATTCGCCGCAATTTTATCCGCAATGTCATGGGCATTGTGTTCCGTAATGTTCAAAAAACTCACGGAAAAACTTGAACCCGTTGCAATGACTTTTGTAAAAACCATAATTAGCACTATTTTTTTACTTGTTTTAATCTTTTTGACTAAAAACAGTTTAAACATAGGAACTCACAACATTCTTACCGTCGCATTCAGCGGAATTTTGGGTATTGCAATCGGCGACAGCCTCTTTTTTGCTGCTTTAAGCAGATTATCTCCCTTGAATTTATCTGTAATCCTTTTTATTTTTCCTTATTTTTTATCGGGATTATTCGGCATAATCTTTTTAAAAGAAATACCCTCTCTTACTTCTGTTTGCGCAATTCTGACGATAATATCGGGACTGGCATTTCTAATTTTTCCCGTCGATAACAAAGAAAATATAAAAACTAAAATTTCAGGAATAATTATGGGCATTCTGTCCGTAACTTGCACCGTGTATTCTATGGTTGTTGTAAAACCCGTATTAATTAATTATTCAAGTCTGACCGTCACTATGTACAGAATGTTATTCAGCTCATTGATTCTTTTTATATTCGGTCTTTTCTCAAAAAGAATATTTTTCTGGACAAAAACATTAATTAATGACAAAATTTATTCCCTTAAACTTACGGGAACCATTACCATTGCAACATTCGGCGGTTTCTGGCTTTCACTTGTGGCAATAAAACATTCCCAACTTGTCGTTGCAAGTTCCCTGATGACACTTGAACCATTTTTTATTCTTTTATTTATGATATTTTTGCAAAAATACATACCAAAGAAAAAAGAATATTTCGGGATATTCGCAATTATCCTTGGAATAATTTTACTTTGTACGGGATGAGTTTATAAATTTTGAAGAAATTAAAAAAGGCTGATGAAATATCATCAGCCTTTTTAAAGAATTATTTACCCAAAGGATTTTACTATTTTTGTAAAAATCCGGGGATATCAAGCGAACCGCCGCCCTGAGATGAAAAACCACCGTTTGAAGAGGGGGTACTCGTTTGGGTCGGGGCAGAATTTCCCTGACTGCTTTCAGAAACAGTATTCACATTTTGTGAAACTGACGGAGCGTTTGTTGAACCCGAGAAGAATTTGGTTATATCAAGATTTGATATAGTTTTTTCTTTATCGGAAACCGTCGGTTTCATATCAAAACCAGTCGCAATAACAGTAATCTGAATTTCGCTTGTGTGCATCATATTTTCGTTAATAACTGCACCGAGTTTGAAATCAGCATCGTCGGAAATTTCTCTCTGGATAACCTGAGCAGCAGCATTAACTTCGTGTAAAGTCAAATCAGAACCGCCAGTGATATTAACAATAACACCCGAAGCACCTTTTACGGATGATTCAAGCAGTTTGGAGTTAATTGCTTCTTCTGCCGCCTGAACAGCTCTTCCTTCTCCGCTGCTGATACCTATACCCATCAAAGCCGTTCCTGAATTTAACATTACCGAACGTATATCTGCGAAGTCTACGTTCATAAGTCCGGGAACTGCAACAATATCGGATATACCCTGAACACCTCTTTTTAAGATTTCATCCGCAACTGAGAATGCATCATTCAGGGCAACTTTTTTGTCGATAACGTCTAACAATCTTTCGTTAGGAATAACAATTATTGCGTCAACGGATTCTTTTAATTTGTTAAGACCCTCATTTGCATAGTTCATTTTCTTTTTGCCCTCAAAAGCAAAAGGTTTTGTAACTACCGCAATAGTCAAAGCACCGCTGTCTTTCGCAATTTTTGCAATAATCGGAGAAGCACCTGTTCCGCTTCCGCCGCCCATGCCTGCGGTAATAAATACCATTTCTGCACCCTTAACGGCTTCGGTTATTCTTTCCTGACTTTCCTGAGCTGCCTTTTCACCTACTGACGGATTGCCGCCTGCGCCCAGACCTCTCGTAAGAGTTTCACCCAACTGAACTCTGTTTTCTTCACTTACCCGTGATAAGTTCAAAACCTGCAAATCAGTATTCATTGCAACGAAATCAACGCCCTGCATACCGGCATCAACCATTCTGTTTACGGCATTTCCGCCGCCGCCGCCAACACCGATAACTTTTATTCTTGCCGGGTTAATTCCTGCATTATTATCGTACATATTGTCTAACCTCCAAATGTAGTTTTTATTACCTTTTCCTTTTAGACGGGCATGCCGTGTATATGACATTCTAACAACGTTTACGGCAGTTTACCTTAATTTGTTCCGTCTGATTTATTAATATAATACTATTGAAAATATAAGAAATAGTAAAGAAAAAATATCATTTTACAAAGAAATATTATAGAAATTTAATAATTCATTGCATTTTCACGGAGAACTTTATTCGCACATCCCCATCCATGGTAAGTTGTTTCACATCTGCCGTCAACATCACTTCCTGCAGGGAAAAGTCCATTTTCTTTTATTGCAAAGTAATACAAATCCCTTCCATAAGTATTTGGACCCTTTGAACCGTTTATATCAACTATTATAAGTTTACAGAAATTTTTAATACCTGTACCACCCCATTCATCATAAGTGCAAGAACTGACACCATCTCCCAAAACAATCTGCATTCCGTTGCTTAAAATCATTTTATACGGAGTACCGCCAAATTGTCCCCAATTTTCCTGAACAAGTGAACCTGACAGGTATTTAGGCCGACCTTGTTCAAAACAGGCATAATCTTTTGATGCACCGCAATCTTTCATCACAGAAAGGTGTTTTTTATATAAATTTGCAATTCGTGTACTATTACAAGCCCAGCCCCCGATATCACATCTGGGACTGCCCTCTTCATACATTATTGCGTTTGTAGCATTTGAAAGCAAACCATATGCTTTTTTTAGTCCCGAAACATATTCTTGTTTACGATAATTATTAATCGCCGTCGGTATCGTAAGTGCTGCGACAACACCGACAATAACGAGCGTTATTAACACTTCCGCAAGGGTGAAGCCGTTTTTGTATATTTTAAATTTGCGTCCGAATTTTTCCATGCTTTAAGTATAAAGTTAATTTAAGTAATCAAGAGAATTTGTTGTCTTTTTTGTCTGCTTATTTTTTGAATTGAAATAATTGAAAATTTTTGTAATTTTTTCTTTTGCATTGCTCAAAAAATCTTTTTTTTTGGTATCAATACGAGAAATGTATTCTGTATCATAAATCGAGAATGTGGAAATATCAGAAATTTTTGCATGTTCTGTTTTTTTCGGAACTGATTTAATATTTTTTGAGATTGGGACATATTTACTCAGAGGAATATAATCGGACAAATCATTAATCTGAAAGGTTTTCAGTCCGATATTTTTATTTGGAAAATATTTCAGTTTATTTTCTGCCATGTTTCACTCTCTCTGAACAGAATAGAATTATAACACAAAAAATAACTCAACCATCTGATGTATTTTTATCCGGAAATTACAAACACAACCTCTTCGGCAAAAATATCTGCAAAATATCTTTTAAATTTTGACTTAATCGGGCGGGCTTTTCTGACCAAAATTGTTTTTAAGATATTAATATGTCTTTTTTCGCAAAAATCAAAAAAGTCTTTTACCGTAAGCAGGTGAATATTCGGAGTATCATACCATTCAAAGGGAAGCATTTCCGACTTCGGCATTTTACCTTTAAAAAGAAGATATAATCTTATTCTCCAGTAGCCGAAATTCGGGAAGCTCACAATTACTTTCTTCCCTGTTTTAAGCATTTCATCTATTACAAAATCGGGTTTGTGAACCGATTGAAGAGTTTGATTTAAGATAACATAATCTATATTTTGCCCCTCGAAATCCTCAAGACCCTCGTCGATATTGCCCTGAATTACGGAAAGACCTTTATTTATACATTTGATAACATTTTCCTGACTTATTTCTATTCCTTTTCCGTAAGTATGTTTTTTTTCTGCCAGCATTTTTAAGAGCGTTCCGTCACCGCAGCCCAAATCCAGAATATGAGAACCGTTTTCGATAAGTTCACAGATTATATTGTATTTAAGATGTAAAGCGTCACTAAAATTCATTTAACTATCCTTTTTTAAGAAAGATTTTATTATATTTGTCTGAGTATCAAACTCTAACAGAAACGCATCATGCCCGCAGGGTGATTTAATTTCACAGAAAGAAACGTCTTTTTTTGCTTTTACAAGAGCCTGCGTAATTTCTTTAGACTGGTGCGTCGGATAAAGCCAATCGGAAGAAAAAGAAATTATCAGAAAAGATGAATTTGATTTTTCAAAAGCTTTTTCGAGAGAACCGTATTGTTCTTCCAAATCAAAGTAATCAACGGCTTTTGTAATGTATATATAGCTGTTTGCATCAAATCGTTCCACAAAAGATAATCCCTGATGCTGCAAATAACTTTCGACCTGAAAATCAATTCCGAAATCAAAGGTCAACTTTTCTTTATTTTGGAGTCGTCTGCCAAATTTTTTGTGCATTGATTCCTGACACAAATAGGTGATATGGCCAATCATCCTCGCAACGGAAAGTCCTCTTTCGGGATAATCGCCGTCATAATAGTCGCCGTTATTAAAGTTTGTATCAGAAAAAATTGCATTTCTGCCGACGGCATTAAAGGCGATACTTTGTGCATTAGAGCTTGCAGAAGAAGCAATAACGATTGTTTTTGTTACATATTCAGGGTAAGAAGCTGCCCATGACATAGCCTGCATTCCCCCCATTGAACCACCTGCAACTATTAATTTTTTAATTCCGAAATAATCAATCAAAAGTTTCTGAACAGTAACGGTATCTTCTATTGTAATTACAGGAAAAGACAGACCGTATCTTTTACCCGTTTCGGGGTTTACCGACGAGGGTCCGGTCGTACCCGAACAACCGCCAAAAACATTTGATGAAATTACGAAATATTTATTCGTATCAAAAGCCTTATCCGGACCAATCATTTCATCCCACCAGCCTGCTTTTTTATCATTTTCGCTATGGTATCCCGCAGAATGGGCATCGCCTGTCAGGGCGTGTAAAATCAAAATTGCATTATCTTTTGCATCATTTAGTGTTCCGTAGGTTTCATAAGCAATTTGAACAGGTCCGAACTCACGTCCCGAAGAAAGAGTTATCTTTCCGTTATAGTTATAAAATTTTGTTTCAACTTTTCCGACAGAATTTTTCATGGCAACCTCATTCGGTATATTCCCAAGAGTATATGCTTCCGCAATAACCGCAAACGGCATGTTCGTTCATAAAATCCAAATCAGGCACGAAAGTGTAGTTATCTGCGGAAATTTTTATTGTTCCGTTTTTTTCAAAAAAATATTCTATTTTTCCCTCTCCTTTGTAGTTTTTTGACGGAAATAACTCAAATTTATCCGTATTTTTGCAATTTTTACAAACAAACATTATTTTTCTCTTTTAGCTTCATTTTTCCTTAATTCATCGGTCTTTTCACAATCATACATCTTATACAATAAAGTAAACCACGCACACCTGAGAGGGAGAAGAAACCAAGTTACGGAAGCCATAATTATCATTGTAAGGATTGATTCTTCTATAAGCAGTCTGTCAAAGAACTGTTTAACATAGAGTGAAATATTAAAATCACCCAAAGGAATTGATGAAAGAGCGTTTTCAATGGCAGAAACAATTGTCGGCACCGCAAGTACGTCTATGTATGTTTTGATTGGAACAGTTAAATAATTAAATAAATTAACTTCTTTGAAAAGCCAAACAAACAAAGAGGGAATTAACCAGTAAGTTATGGCAAAAGACAAAATCAAAAGCAATAAAGTCGCCAGATAATTATCTTTTATCAGATAAATACTTCTTTTGACTGCCCCGACGGGAGAAATTTTATCTTCAAGCATAAAGACCTGAAAAACCAAAGACAGAAATACTGCCGCAAAGGCAAACGGAACAACAAATAACGGAAATACTCCGACTGTGGTAATTACGGTTAAAAGAAGCAGCAGCATGACAAAAGAAAAAAATCTTTTTTTAAGAACGTCGTCGTGAATTTTTGGGTCAAGTTTTCTACTTTTCATTTTACCGCCTCTGACAACACAAACCATTGAATTGAGCGAGCCGTAAGCCACAATCAAATCATAGAAAGCCTTGCAGAAAATCATAAATCCGGGGAAAGAACATATTAAAAGCAAGGTAAAGACAAGCGAAATATTATCAAAAACGGGGTTTTTATGAATTAAATTCGATAAATTTGTAATAAAATAATAATTTACCGCAAAAATAATACCGACACCGAGGATTTGTCCCAAAACAGGGAAAAACATATATTTTATAAAAGTATCCAGATTTTGGCAATAAATGGCAATTCCTTCACCAAATATATTCATAATCCGAACAAATCTGTTACCTGATTTTTTTGTCATAATTTCACTTACCAAAGTTTATAATATAATATTAACTGAAAGAATTATACAATATGAAAGAAACAAAAGATAGATTAAAAAATTTTTTTGGCCAGTTTGAGAAAAAAGACTATACGGAAAATGTTGATTTTCACCTGCACTCAAACGCTTCTGACGGAAAACTTTCTCCGCGGGAATTGTTAAATCAGGCAAGGGAAAAAGGGCTGAAGCATTTTTCTATATGCGACCACAACACAACTGATGCCTATTCACAAATAAACCCTGAAGATTACCCCGGATTAATTACGGGAGTAGAGTTTGACTGCTGGTACAGGGGTATATTTTTACATCTTCTTGGATACGGAATAGACCCGAATTCGGAATATTTAAAACCTTTTCTTGCGAAAAGTAAAGCAGGTACGGAACTTGATATAATAAGAATTTTTGCAAGACGAAATTTAAAAAATTTAATTAAAGCAATACACAGGGCAGGAGGAATTGCCGTACTTGCCCATCCTGCCTGCTGCTGGACAATAGCGCCCAAACATTTTGCAAAAATCTTAAAAAATATAGGACTTGACGGAATGGAAGTATATTATACCTACCACCGCCACAGAAGTATAATTAAATTTCACACGGTAAAAACAATCGAAAAAATTGCCGAAGAACTTGATATGATAAAAACAGGCGGTTCCGATACCCATGGGGATATAAAGTAAATACAACAATTCTCTGTTTTCCAGACTATAAATTTAATTTTTTACTTAATTTGGGAACAATCTCATTCCAGACTCTTTCGTTAGGATGATCTCCGTCTTCAACTCTGTATTTTTTCACATCATTAAAGTCATGAGCAACTAATTCTTCCGAATTAATATATATAATCCCCATATTTTGAAGTTTTTTTATTTGTTCTTTTGTAAAACAAGTTTTATTTTGAACATCTTCTTTATCTCTTACATGTGAAATTTCAAGCAAAACAAATTTTGAATCAGGATATTTTGTTTTTGTAACTTTTACACATTCTTCCATTGTTTTAAAAAATAGAGGATAGCCGTTAGCTCCTTCATCTTCTAATTCATATTTCATTTTTAGGTTAATAATTTTTCTTGTTAAAGAAAAAAAGTACATTTTATACCAAATCGGATTTACTTCTTTTAATTTATCATTTTTTACGGTATATCTTGTAACAATATTGTCATTGGTATTTTCACACATAAGACTGTATAAAAACTGTCTGTCTATATGATCCCCCGACAAAAAAGTATATATTATGTATTCCGCATCAGGAATTTGTTTTTTAAAATCAATATCACTTAACTGACGATATACCAATTGGGGACCGGAAGCACTGACTCCTCTGTTATAAGTTGTCCTTCCTGTATATTTGTTCAGTTTATATGCAAATGTTTGATTTTCCTGTAAACCCTCACCGGCAGTATAAGAACATCCTATTGTAACTATTGCTCCTTTTTTGTTGCCTTTGTATATTTTATCTTTCACCTTAGACATTACTATTTTGTCATAATTAAATTTTTTAACAGGTTTATATTTAATTTTTAATTTATCTTCATGGAAATAGTCATAATGTTTTTTATACATTTTTGCCATTTCTTTTTCTTCAATATTTTTGCTTATTAATTCCAAAACCGTAAAAATAGCAAGAATCACTATTATATTTACAAGTAAAATTTTTTTCATATTTTTCAACTCATTAAAGCATTTTTTACAAGTATACCATTTTCTGTTTTGATATCAATAAAAAAACAAAAAAGACGGGTTAAATACCCGCCTTTTGAACATAAAATATTTTAATTTTTAAACTTTAGTCTTTTCAATTTCAAACATATCGACAAAATTAAATACTTTGTAGGAGAAAAGACCTTTATCCGTCATTTTTATTTCCGGAATTACGGGCAATGCCAAAAACGCCATGGTCATAAACGGGTCTTCCAAAACGCAGCCTATTTCTTTCGCCGATTTTGTCAATTCCATTGATTTTTCCAAAATAAATTCCATATTTTGGTCAGACATAAGTCCTGCTATCGGAAGAGGCAATTTTGCGAGAACTTTGCCGTCACAGACAACTATTTTACCGCCCTGGGAACGGACAAGTTCTTTTTGGGCGATATACATATCTTCATCATTAGTTCCGACGATAATCATATTATGAGAGTCGTGTGCTACCGTGGAAGCAATTGCACCTTTTTTGATACCGAAGCCTTTTACAAAGCCTTTTCCGATATTTCCAGATGCTCTGTGTCTTTCAACCACACATATTTTAAGAACATCATTTTCGGCATCAGCGACTGCAAAACCATTTTCATTTTTTACATCAACGATTATTTCTTTTGTAAGAAGTTGTTTCGGAATAACTTCAATAGCGAGTGCTTTTGAGCCTTTTGCTTCAATTTTAAAGCAATCGTCCTCAAGCCAGCCGACGTTGACAGAACCACGGGTCTTAGGAATTTTTATATTTTCCAGAGATTCAATCAGTTTGCCGTTTTCAGCAACGACTTTACCGTTTGAAAATACCATTTTAGGTCTTGTAAAGTCTTTCATGCTTTCAAATACATTAAAATCCGCTTTGTATCCGGGAGCAATCGCGCCCAAATCCTGTAGTTTAAAATATTCCGCAATATTTAAACTTGCCATTTGAATGGCTTTTATAGGATTAACATTATGTTCGATTGCTCTTTGCACCATTCCGTTAATGTGAACCATTATATCTTCGGGATGCCTGTCGTCTGTAACAAATAAAATTTTTCTGTCGTTATTGTGCTGCAAAAGAGGCATTAAAGCATCTAAATCTCTTGCAGCAGAGCCTTCACGAACCATTATATACATACCCTGACGTAATTTATTGAGCGCCTGTTCAAAATCCGTGCATTCATGGTCGGAAGTTATACCGCTTGCTATGTATGCGCACAATTCTTTGTTTGCTAACTGAGGGGCATGACCGTCAATACGCTTATTGTTTTGTAATGCCAAATCAATTTTTGCCATAATGTTTGCATCCCTGCTTAAAACTCCGGGAACATTCATCATTTCTGCAAGTCCGAGAACCCAGTCTTTATCCATTAAAAGTGATAAGTCATAGGAATTCAGTTCAAAACCTGATGTTTCAAAGTCGGTAGCAGGGACACAGGACGGAAGCATTGAATAGACTCTCAGGGGGAGATTTTGGGAAGCCTCTCTCATAAAACTGATACCGTGCAAACCGAGAACATTGGCAATTTCGTGGGGGTCGGTAATAACCGTTGTCGTACCCGCAGGAACTACTGCCTGAGCAAATCTGTGGGGGAGCATCATTGTACTTTCAATGTGAACGTGTCCGTCTATAAAACCGGGGGTTAAATATGCACCTTTCAGGTCTATTTCAATTTCCCCTTTATAGCCTTTTCCTACACCTGCAATTCTTCCCGAAACAACTGCAACATCCGCATCATAAATTTCTTCGGTAAGAACATTAACCAATTGGGCATTTTTTATTACCAAATCCGCTTTTTCTTCGCCTAAGGCAACCTGTATTAACTTTTGTCTTTCCTGCATTATTTACCCTTCCTAAATCAGTCCTTTTCAGCATTATAATATTATATTATCAGTTAATCAATAATATTAAATTGAATTAATGAGAAAGAGAGTTTTATAAACAAAAATACAACAGATAAAAGATTTCAGGAAGTTATATTTGCACCTGAAAAAATAAATACAATTATTTCCAATAGACTGAAAATTTTTGAATATTTTCGAAAGTGTCTTTATAATCACCGTTGAAGCATATTGTCCTGTCGTCAATATATAAAAATGCAGGAATTTTTATGTTGGTCACATCTTTAAAAAACTTGTCTAAATTGTTATCAATTAACCATTTTGAAGATAATAACAAATTTCTTGAAGTGAATAAGTATAAATCAAATTGTTTGCTCAACTCACTTACAAACTCTTTTGCGCCCTCTTTTATTTCAGGAATGTATTTTTCATCAAATTTTTCTTTGCCGTATTCGTTTAAAACGCCGTCTAAGTCTATTAATATTATCTTTTTATACATTTTTATACCCGATAAAATTGGACTGTCATTCCTTTATATAATACATCAAAAAATCCATAATTGGAATATGAGTCAATCAACCCGAAACAAATTAGCAGAAAATATTAAAAAATTCAGATTAAAGAAAAATCTAAAGAGAGAAGAACTTTCTTTAATTTTAGGATTTGATAATTCTTATATTTCAAAACTAGAAAAATGCAAAATAAATATAACAATAGATAAATTGGAAAAGATAGCGAATTATTTTGAAACAGAAACTTATAATTTGCTTAAATAAAAGTTTTATTTGTGTAAATTCAAATACTTTAAACAAATAAGGCACTCACCTTGCACAACCATAAATATTCTAATATATGTTTTCTCTTTCCCATAGAAGAATACCATTTTCAACCAATTCCCTATTAATTTTTCTTGCAAAATAAAAAAGTGCATGCTACCATACCTCGAAAAAAGGGAGTATTAAATGGGCTTTCATCTTCGTAAATCTTTCAATTTAGGTTTGTTTAAACTTAATTTTTCTAATTCTGGCATTGGTTTTTCAACAGGAATTAAAGGTTTAAGATTTGGAATTGACGGAAAAGGAAGAAATTATATTGGCGGTGGTGTAGGTCCTTTAAGATACAGAGAATACGAGAAAAATAATAAAATTTCTACTTATCATGATGAAAATAATTATAATTCAGAAAATTATTATTTCGATAAGGATATTCCTAAAAGTTTAAAATCAATATCAAAAAAATTAAAAATAATATATTCAATTTTATATATTCCTATATTTCTCATATTTTTGTTATATGGATTTGGCTCTCTTCTTTTAAACGGTATTGCTATCAAAGTTTTCGGTCTTTTTTGTTTATTTTTTGCTATATTACCGTATTATTATATGTGGTTTTCTCAAAAATCGAAAAATTATAATTTATTGCAAAAAGCAATAAGAGAAAATAGTAGTCTAAATTACAATGGAGCATTAAAATATTTTCTTGAATTAAAAGAATTTGGAAAAAAATTAGATTATGATTCTGAAATATGGCTATCTGCCAATATTATAAAATTATATGAAAAAATAGAAGACTATGAAAACGGGTTAATTTTTATAAATAATAATTCTTTTATTCCACAAAGAAGAGAAAACATAGTCAAATTTTATTATAAATCTAAAAAATGGCAAGATTTAATCAATTATATTCAATCAGAATATAATGACGAAGAAAAAGAAGAACACCCGATTTATTATGCTATGTTGGGCAAAGCGTTTTTAAATTCGGGACAAAAAGAAATAGCCCTTGAAACAATGTTACAAGGTCCTATAAATAAAAGAAATATGTCACTAGAAATGTGCGGTTATATACATGCTTTAGGTGAGGTTTTTGAAGCAATTGGCGAAAACGAAAAAGCATTAAAACAATATCAAAAGGTTTATGCTTTTGATTGCAATTATGAAAATGTGGAAGAAAAAATTAAAAAATTATCGAATCAATAAAAAATTTTGTGTAAAATTATAATAATTTGAAGTTATGTTAAATGAGGTATTTATGACACAAACTGCATTGATTTTGATTTTTTCATTTGTTGCTTTGGCGGTTGGCTTTTTTGGGGGAATGTTTTCTAAAAAATCGGAAATAGATTCATTAAAAAAGCAAAATCAGGAATTAGAGAACAAAAACAATGAAAAATCAGAGAAAATAAACGAACTTACGGCAAAATTATCCGAAAATTCCGCAAGATTAGAAACCATCACCGAACTTCAAAAATTAATCAAAGAAGATTTTACAAAAATTGCAGGGCAGGTAATAAAAGAGGAACAAACCGATTTGCGTCAGCAAAACAGAGAAACTTTAGAGGAAAAACTCCGTCCGATAAAAGAAAATTTTGAAAAATTCAAAGAAAAAATAGAAGAATTTAACCAACAGGGCAAAATAAACACAACATCTATAAAAACGCAGATTGAAGCCCTAATGAATGAAAGCAGTTCAATCAAAACGACCGCAAATGATTTGGTAAACGCAATAAAAACAAACTCTCAGGCAAGAGGAGAATTCGGCGAAATAATTCTTGAAAACCTTTTGAAACAGGCAGGTTTGGTAAACAAAAAAGACGATGCGGAAAAAGGAAATTATATAACGCAAGAAACTTTCAGGGATATAAATGCACCGAGTGAACGCCCCCGCCCCGATGCGGTTGTTTTCTTCCCCGACAACAAGCATATAATTATTGACTCAAAATGCCCGCTAAATAACTTTTTGGAATTTGCTAATTCTAATGATGAAGAAGTAAAAGCAAATCAATTGAAGTTGTTTTACGATTCTGTCAAAAAAATGACGGAAGAATTGAGCGGAAAATACAATTCTTTAGAAAATTTGAATACGCCGGAATTCAAGTTAATGTTTATCCCTTTGGAATCCTGTGCGGGATACATTTACGCAAAATCGGAAATATTAAAACTTGCGGCAGATAAAGATATAATTATTGTTTGCCCGTCAACACTATTGGCAACATTGAAGATAATAAACAGAACCTGGCAGCAAAAAGTACAGTCGGAAAATATTAAAGAACTTTTTCAAATTGCGGCGAATATCTATGATAAATTTTGTACATTCAAAAACAATCTTGAAGATATAAGAACAAAATTTAATTCAGTATCAAACTCTTTTGAAAAGGCCTTTTCAGGGATACAGGGAAAAGGAGGTCTGATGAGTAAAATTGAAAAATTAAAAGAACTTGGAATTTCGACAAAAAACAAAATAGAGGAAAAATATCTTTCCGAAAAAGAAGATTAAATGACATAAAAAAAGTCCCGTTACAAAGGTAACGGGACTTTTTTAAGTTTTTTGGGAATTATCCTGTGATTTTCCAGAAAATCATAAATATCATCTTCATAAAACCTGATAACATCAGAATATTCGATATATGCAATTTCTTTTCTTGCCACCAATTTATAAACTGTAGAACGTGATATTCCCAGCAATTCTGCCGCTTTTTTTGCATCTATTATTTTATTATTCACAGACACTTTTTCTTTCAGATTAGTTTTCATAATTTCTCCTTTATGAATATTTCTTCACTATTAATAATTCAAAACAACAGAATAATAATAGAGTAGTTAATCAAAATTTTTTTTGATATATTTTCCGCTTTACAAATTAATGAAATTTATTTGTAAATTTTTATTACAGAATTTCTTATAAAATTACCTATTTCCTCTTGTTTTATATCGGGGTAAGGGGGAAGAAAGATTATGTCTATTTTGCCACAGCTTGATGTTTGGGGATTTTTCATACCAAATTCATAATGTGTCATGACAGTATCGGAACTGATTTTTATTTTGTAATTTTTGCAAAGTTCCGCGATTAATTGAAAAGCGGTTTCGCATTGAATTTTATTTACCGGATATTTTCCTGTATTGTTTTTGTCTTTAAAACCGTACATTCCGCAAAGAGCGATACCTATCGAACCTGTATTGCCGCCGCCCGTATGCCGTGCGTATTTGCCGTCAGAACAATTTTCATTGTCCTCGGGTTTATATTTTCCGTTATAAACTTTGCCGTTTTTGTCAATTAAAAAATGATAATGTTCTAAATCCGTATTGTTCTGGAAATATGTTCCGGCAGTCCAATGAACAATAATTCTTTTCATCATTATTGCTCCTTAAAATTATTGACCGCAAATGTCATTATTACGCCGTGAATGTCGTTAAGCTTGTTTTTTATTTCGTCAATATCCTCTTTCAGATAATTATGACTTTCAACAGTTGCAAATTTTGCTGATAATTCGGAACAAACCTGAGCAATGTAGATATTGTAATCGTCTTTTGTCAGATATTTAAGGCTGATAAGCCAATCAGCAGCCTTTATAATACCTGTCAGAACCGCAACGATAGAGCCTGTTCCCAAAATTGAAATAACAGCAAAATGAATATGACTTATATTTTCCATAAAATCCTCTTATTTTACAAAATTGATACAAATAAAGAAAGTTAAAATGATTTAATCGAATAAATTTACACACCGTAACGGCTCGATATATGAAACATACCGAATAGCAAGAACAGAAGTTATGCGGATGAATGCCTTTGCTAAATATGACCAGTTTTTAGATTTACGCAAACAATACGGTGATAAAGTAAGATTAAAACTTATTTCGACCATAGACGGTAGAGAAAGAAGCCAATCTGCTTTAATGAATGGCTATATAAGTAATCCAATGGGGATGTTTTTATATCCTGACGGGAAATATTACCGGCTTGGCACGGCTCCGGCAAGATGGTGCATAAACGATAGAGAAACGCAGGTAATTGTATTCCTTAACGATAAAGAAGTACAAGCACAAATCAAAAAGCAAGAAACAGCAGAAGTCGGAAGTTTTAAAGAGTTTTACAACGATTTAAAACCTGCTGCCGAAGCATTAAGAAAAGAATTGTCACCCGATAAAATAACTACACAGGAAATATCAAAATTATTTAGCAAAGATTATACAAAACATTATGCAATCGCAGGTGATTTAACCGAAAAAGCACAAAAAGCAATAAACAGTAATGTAGCACCTTTGAGGGTATCTTTTGAAAACTTGCTTAAAAATCAAGCAAAACACCCCGAAATTGGTTTTGATATATACCAAAATATCACTAATTACATTGCAAAACCTTATAAGCAATTCCCGAGAGGTAATCAATTGATTACATTCTTTAAAAAAGATAATGAGATATATAAACTAATAATCAAAACAACTCAAGATAAATCAATAAATTACTTTAATTCTCTTCATATAAGCGATTTTGACGATATGCAAAACTATATAAACAAAAAACGATAGTTTGAAAAGAGGACTCGGGCTATCCCTCTGTTGCGAATTGCGCTGCGGTACCGAGATTTACCGTATCAAACTATCAATTATATTATGAACGATTTTGAAACATTTTTCAACCCTTATTTTTATTTTTAAGAAATTAAAAAGATGAAAAGAGGACTAATTTACCTTTAAAAACTGTTTTTTGAGTTTGAGATGTGTTTTGTAAAAGTGTTTAAATTGTCGTTTTTGGCGGAAGTTCAGTTCATCATAATAAATTTTTGCGGAAAATCTGAAAAAGCATTCCGAGTTTTCGATTAATCTTTCGGTAATGTCCGAGGCTTTTTTTAAAGACTTTTTTTCTTTCACAATTTCAGTTGTCGTCTGATGTTCCATCTTAACGGTTTTGTAGTCAACAAACTTTGAGAGAAAGTCTATTAATGATTTAATGCACGCTGATATCCACATTCTTTATTCCTATCTTAACACCCTCGCATTAAACGTGTCTGCGGATTGTCACTTTCAAGTCTTACGACTTTTAGTGCCAAGTCCTCGCACTCTGCTCGGGTGTCGCTGGCTTAGGGGCGGTTTTTACACCGCCCTATTTTCCGGCACTTCCAAGCCGAGAATTTATTTATTGAGAATATCTTTAATATCATTAATTAATTCTTTGATATCAGCGACAATTTCTCTGAATTTCGCCATTTTTTCTTCATTTCCGATTAATTCTTTAATCAGTCCGAAAAATTCAATTACGTTTACTGCCATAATTATTTCCTTTCATTAATTTTCTGTTTCTTCTTCAGGTTCAACTTCCGAGTTTTCCTCATTTACTTCTTCTTCCGTCTGGGGTTCTTCATCACCGTAATTAATAACAATTTCCTCAACTTCTTCTGCCGTTTCGCATTGTTCAATTTGTTGCTTGTAATTGCCCCATTTATCCCAAATTGCATTGGCAAAATCATTAAAAGTAAGCAAAACTGCTGCAACATCTTCCGCAGACAAATTAACGGTAATACCTTGTTCATCAGTCCATTGTTTTGCTTCATATTGCCCCGCAAGAAAACCTATTGCAGAAGAGTTTAAATTTCTTTCTGTTTTTTCATTGTAGATAAATTCACAAGGTGTTTTATCTTCTCCCACTTCTATTGTAAAAGTTTTAATTAAAGCAATATTAACCTTTTCATCATTTTCTTTGAGTTTCAAAGCCTTAACCTGCTCAAAATGTTGTTGTTCATAATCAGGGTTAATAACAGGCTCGCCGTCAACAATTATTTCGTTTGGTTCTAAAGCAATCAAATTTTTGTCAGTTTCTTCTATTTTTAAACCGTTTTTGCGGTTGTATTCAACGATAAAATCTGCTCTTTGCGTGTCTGTATATGGTTTTTCTAAACAATATGACATAATAACTCCTTAATTAATCAGATTAACGTAGCCGTAAGCAACCCAAGAACAACTAAGGTCGAATGTTGTTGTAAAACTGCCTGTTGTCTTTTCTTTGACGGAAATATACAAAGGTGAAAAATCACTCGAATAGCTTGTGTTTGGCGTAACCAAAACCGTATAATCGGTATCTTTAAAGGGTTTTAACAAATCCCTTGTTTTGGCGGTTTGTGAAGTTGATGAAGAAATAGCTTCCGCAGAACCCTGAATACAAAATCCGTCAGCATAAACCCTGTACCAGTCAGTACCGTTCTGATAGGTTTCAACTATATTGTTCCCGACATAATCAATGTTGTAAGGGAATGTTTTTACACCTGTTATACCACCGCTTGAAAGGGTTATCTTGCCGACAGGAACTTTGTTGTAATCAATCCAGCCGTTAGGAAATACAGGCTGATAAACAAGTGTACCGTCAACATAGATTTTAAGTTCTTTGAGGTCAACAGGAGTTTCCCAAGAATACTGGGCATTTTCACCTATTTTAAAAGTATTATTTGCATTTATAGTAGCGGGGGTAATAGCACTCGTATTACTTACGGAGTTATCAGGGTTATTAATATCAGTAATGCTACAAGTTGTTGTATTGTTTTGTCCGTCTATTATCCATACTACTTTTACGTTTTTACCCGCAAAATTATTTATACCCGTAACAGACATAAATGTTGCATAATTATTATAATTAATTCGGAATACAGCGTCATCCAAGTATAAGCCTGAATTACCAATAAGTAAAAGATATTTATATCCGCTCAATGTTGTCGGAATATATGTATTAATTTCTATTTTGAAAACATCAGCCACTGAAATTTGGGTAAAAGGAACTTTTCCCACAAGAGATATACCATTCCCGTTACTAAACCCGCTTGCCACTCCCTCTTCACTTATAGTAAGCGTACCAAAAACCGTATAATTCGGAGCAACGTATTTTTTAACCGATAAAGGTGCAACGGAATTATTTATCCAGACGTCATTGTCGGCAGGCGTTGAGGGTTGAGTCTTTGAAACGGTTAAATCCCCATTTAACAATTCAGCAGAACCGTCAGAGCCAATATATTTGATATAAGTTCCGTCTGCAAGACCTGTGATATCGTCTGAATTAAGACCGTTTAAAGTAAATTGTTGTCCGTCTGCCAAAGTTCCTGTCAGTTCAGGATAAGACCCGCCGACTTTGTAAGAAATGTTTGAAGTTGCCGAGGGCAGAACGATTGAAAAATATCCGTCTGTTCTATTTGTATTAGAATTTCCGTAACCGCCCTGACCGTAATGATTATATTTACTTCCATTTGCACCTGTTCCACCATTTGATTGAACGGTAACATTTTGGGTTTGAACCCCGTCTGCAATAGTTAATATGCCGCCCGCACCATTTACCGCACCACCCAAAGTCGCATAAGAATTTTGACCGCCATTAGCAGTAATTAAAGCATTGCCGTTTTCGTCATATAAAACACTGTTACCGTTTGCACCACCGACAGTAAGGTTATGAGAACCGCTATTCAGATAAACTTCACCAACAAATGCAGCACCCGAACCACCGTAAGCCGTATGAGCGCCCCCGTACATATCAGGATGACTTCTTCCTTTTCCGCCACCGCCAATCAGTTTGACAGAATAATATCCGGCAGTTGTAATATTGATTGTATAATTATCAGGAATATTTAAAACTGCTGTTGACGGCGCGTCAAAATCAAAGATATCACTGTTTCCAAAAGCGTCAATATTGCCTGAATTCAAACAATTTTTTAAATTTTGCACTTTTTGATTGTTATATTTCAAATGCATAAGGCATTCGTTTAAAACATCTGTATCACATATAGCGACACCGTTTTCCGTAGGATTATCAATCCAATTATAATCTGACATAAAAAATCCTTTCATAAAAAATCAGTATCCTTTTAAGAATACTGACACTTTGCCTGTTGTTTTATTTCCGTTATTGTCATAAATTTTTATGTTTGTATAGGTTTCATATTTTGTTGCAACTGCATAAGCGGAAATATCATCGTTTACGGTTGCGACGACCGCAGGTTTTCCGACGAAATCGGAATAATTAATAATTACTCCGGAGTTAGGGTCAACAACTTCCGCATTTACTATTCTGAATTTATCCGGAACATCAATATCTGCAGAAAACGAATCAACAAAAATATTACAATTTTCAAATGTTTCCAGAACTATTTTGAATTGAATAAATCTAAAAGTTAATTCGTTTGAATTTGGGCAAATCCAGTTACTCCAATTTTCATTATCTTGTGAATATCTCAAATAAGCATTCACAAAATCAGAGTTATTTGAGGGAGAATATGCGTTATATTTCAAAGAAACTTTGCAGTTTAAAAATTTCCCTATATCAAAGATTTTTGAAGTAAAAGAACCTGTTGAACAAATATTTGCACCCCAATATCCGTTTTTTGAATAATAAGAATTATTATTAGTCCAATATTTATCCTCGTTATGCCAAAAAATCGGGGTTTCGGTATCCGAAACAAGTTTTAGTTTTCCGTTATATATTTTTGTATTTTCAAATGTTCCTTCGTAAACTTGATTTTCAGAAAATAAATCATTCAAAATATCAAAGGTAAGAATCGTATTCAATTCAGGAATATCTGAAACAAAAATAACATCTTTTGTGGGATTTTCAGAATAACAATATCCGTTAAATGCTTTTATAAAAAATGTATGTTGCCCTGTATTTTTAATTTTACAGCAGTAAGAATTTGTTTTAATGTTAGTTGCGATAATTTGCGAATCAATCCAGGAATTTCCGCATCTTATTTCATAAGAAATTTCGTGATTACTGTCATAATCCCAAACAAAATTAAACGAATCTGCATCCTGAACTACGTTGAAATTAATAACATCTCCGGGAGAATCATATTTATTTTCAAGATAAGAGATTATGACACGCGGTTCCTGACCGCCGAGCGTATCCGTATAAAGTCTTTCGTCATAAGTCCGCCAATTAACGGTAAAAGTTCCGCCACCGTCATCTGTGACAGAAGTTACTTTCACTTTGTAATTATTTAAACCCATTAACAAGGAACAAATGCTTATAACATCGCCAACTTCAAGGTCACTTGCCCTGTAATCGGACTGAAAACTTCCGATATATGGACATAAAATTTTAGAATTTAAATAATACCATGCAAGTCTGCTTGCCTGTTCAAAATTAGTTACTGAAAACAAATTTATCGAATGTTCAATCGAAACACCGTCATGGTTAACCGGAATTTCGGCAAATGCTTCAACTTTTTGCCATTCGTGGTCAGGAGATATATAAACACATTTTAAAATATCATATTTTTCCTCAACCGGAAGAGGCTTGAATACTTCTGAGCCAAAGACAATATCATGTTCGGTAAAGACTTTTGATACAGGTTCGGCTTTATCAATTTTAAACTGCAATTTCCCGTTTTTTAAGAACAATCCGCCCCTGCAGGAACGGTATATTTCATCGAGAAGTTCTCTGACACTTGTTTGGGTATCAAAAATCATATTAAATGTAAATCTTGGTACTCCGTTAACCAATTCATCGCAGAAAGAGGCACTTTCAAGAAAAGAATCCAAATCAAAATATTTATCAACAAGGTTATCGTCAATTTGCCCATATTCATTTAAAGCAAGACCCAAAGCACTGTAATTGCATAAAAAGTCCAGAGTTACCCAAACGGGATTTTCCGAATACCGGACAGCATAAATTGTTTTTGTTATATATACTCTTATTTTTCTGCCTTTGACAACTGCCGTCAGATTATAATCTCTGTTTATTTTAGAGTATTCGGGCGTTGTAATTGCAAGGTAAGCAATTCTTTTAAGGCTTCCCGTTGTTTTAATTCTTGCAAAATTATCAGCTCCGGGAACAATAGAATCTACCTGTTGGGATGATGTACCAAAATACTTTGAAACAGTAGTTTGCTGGACATCTTTAACCGGAATATTATTCAAACGGATATCGGAAAAATCACAAATTTCACCCTCGGAAAAAGCAACGATTCTTTTTATAACACAAGAACAGTCATTATCAAGCAAAGCACTCATTCTTAAAGTTTCTGACGCAGAGGTATCATTTAACTGCCAAATTCTGTTGCCTGCCAACTTAACCGTTCCGTATAAAAGAGGAATAGGAAGATTTTGGCTTGTTTGGGTTGAAAGAGTTTCCGAATAAGTGGAAGAATTATTTATTCCTTTATTTTTTTGTTTTTTTCCCTGAACAGCAGAAAGAGCAATACCGCCATAAGCAAGAATTCCGCCAACAGCAGCGACTCCGATTCCGGCAATTGTTGATAAGCCTAAAGTTACGGTAGCAAAAGCAAATATAGAAGAAAAAATCATTTAGTTCACCCTGAAGCACTGAAAATTTTTAAACATTTTGAGTCGTCCTATTTGCAGGGAATTATCCCGAAAAACGTGTATAATTTTCCCAAATTCAAAATATATCGCGACATGAAGTTCATTTTTAAATCTTGTGACGATAATATCGCCTTTTTGGAGATTATCGGGTTCAATTTCCTGACAATTTGATTTAATTTTTTCTATCCCGTAAAAATAATTTGCATCATCATTTTCGGAACGCAATTTATATTTTGGTTTATCGGGATATAAAAACTGAACGGGATAAAAGCAGCCCTGATAAGTTCCGTCATCATTGAACATTTGATAAGGACGACCAACTTTTGACAAAAGTTCTTTAAATAATTTCTGAGAAACCATAAAAACTCCTTAAACCTTAATGACGAGTTCATTAAACATTGTCGGAAAGCCCATAAAATTTTGGGTATTTCCGAGTCTTTGGCAGGTTGTAAAAGTTCTGTCACAGGAAGTTTCTTCTCCAGTATATCCGCACCTGCAATCTTTAAACCGTCTTACCTGACATGACGTTTGATATTTCATAATCGGGGCAAGAATTTCATAACCGCCCAATTTTGTTTCTATATCAACTGAAGCCGTTTCATAATCAAGAGATAAATTATTGCATCTTCCGACATATATTATTTCGCTCAGGTTCTGAATAATTTCATTTGTATTAACGTTCAGAAAAACCTGTGTGAGTATTGCCTTTGAGTTGGTTATTATGTCACCTCTGTTCGCAATAATTCCTGAAATTGATAATCCGACATTTGATAACTGAACATTTATTTTGTTTACGGCTGTGTTATCATCTTTCGTAATTTCACCGTATGTAAGAGGTGCGCCTATGTACGTCTCTCCGTCAAAATAAATTGTTTCAAGAGTTTCGTTATCAAGAATATTGATTGGATTTTGTCCCGTAAAGATTTTGAGCAGTTTTCTCGGAATTATTTCATCTTTTTCTGTTTCGGAAAGAGGATTTGATGAAACAAAAACCTCTTTTATTGGAATTTCAAATTCCGAAAAGCCGTAGTCGTTTATATCGAGATTAAGCTCATCCGTATCAAATCTCACATTATAAGTGTTATTGTCACCGCCCTTGTCTTTATCCCATTTCCACTGGAATGAGCGGAATTTACCTCTTTTTGAGATAAAAAAGTTTTCTATGAGTTTTCTCGTTTCGGCATTTTTTTGGAATTTAAGAATCCATCTTCTTTTGGGGTAATCAAGATAGGTTTTATTCTGGTAGTGAGAGGTAAAAATTTTGTCTTTAATTGTTGTGTAGGCAACAGAAAAACTTGTTTCGGCAGAATGCCAAAAATCAAAATCACCTCCGTCAACAACGGAAGAATCATCAATAGTTATCAGTTCCAGACTTGATTGAGAAAAACCGTATTCCTGAATTAACTGTTCAAAAGAATCCTGATTAAAAGAGCAGGTATATGTTTTGTCATTTCCGCCTTTTTCAACCGCCCATGTAAAATGGAATTTGCCGTCTGTTCCTGCGATATTGATAAAAAATTTTTCCAATTCTTCTCTTTGAGAAGAGGTTTTGTCAAATTTTAATTTAAAAGTACGCTTAGGATAAGTCCAGACGGGATAACGCTGTTCTCGTCCTTTTTGTTTTTCGTTGATACTTGTCATAAACTCTATTTTGGAGGTATAGACATCACTATATTCAAAATTGAAAACAGGAATTTCGCCCATAAGAATCCTTTCAAACAAGAATTAATTTTTCTTCATGTTTTGGCATAAAAAGTAAACAAATTTATTCAAAAATCGTTATAGATAATATGAAAAGATTTTTTATTTTATTTTTTGTATTTTATTTTATTTCGTCTGCGGCATATCCTTATACAATAGAAGTTACCGAATGGGACCCGTCAGAAAATATTGCTTTGAGAAATAAACTCGAAAATGAATTTGACAAAAGACATTATGTTAACGAGGAGCATATGAACGGCGGACCCGAAGCGTATTACAATGAAGTTTTGGAACCTTATATTTTAAAATCAAAAAATATGAAAGACTTACCTCAGAGAAAGTTCCGTATAGAAGATGAAAAACTTAAATAGCTGATTCTTTATATCTTTGTATTAATATATCAACTTCTTCTCTGTTTTCATATATTTTATGTGCAGCTGTTTTTATGAGAAATTTGCCCATCAAATTATATTCTTCAAGTTCTATCGGTATAATTTTCCCTTTTCCCGCTCGGTAATCGCCGATAACAATTAAAATAATTACAAACTTAAAATCGGTCTTTTACGATATATTAATTTACCTGCGCCATTGTAATAGTCATCATAATTTGCATATTTTATCAATAAACCGTCAAGACCGTAAAAATATGAATGATATCTGTCGGGTTTTATTTCTATCTGCTGCAAAACACCGTCAATATTGTAGTAATAGGCATAATACGGAACTTTTCCTTTTGACGGGATATTTGCATAATCCGTCAATTCACCGTCTTTATTATAATAATAGACAATATCAGGGTCGTTTTTAAATCTTATCGAATAAGTATCATTTGTATACTGAACAATTTTTGCATCGCGCATTTTCGTACGGTGAATAGATTTTCCGTCATCGGACAGTACATATAATTTGACAAACTTTTTAGATTCGTCAACAGAGGGTGTAATATTAATTTCAGCTTCTTCAAAAGCTTTGTATCTTAACTGGGTTAACTCAGTGAATTTTGTATCAGGTCCCGAAGTTGTGACCTCATCTGTCGCATCAGGGACGGGAGTATTAAAATTTTCTGCGGCAAAAACTGCCGAAGAGATAGCAAAAAACAAAATTAAACATAAAAAATTTTTCATAATCTAATTATACACATGAAATAACTGATAAGCAAATTACAAAATATCAAATATGAAATTTTATTTTATGTTTTTTGTTCAGAGGCAATTTTATCCAATTCAACAGAGGCATCCGACGGAGAAACATTATCCAAATCCATTATTGCGGATAATCTGCTCAAAGTTCCGTCTGCAATACGTTTTGAAGTGTTTTCAATCTGCTCGGATTTATCTTCCGGAATAGGATTTCCCCAATCTATATTGGCATAGCTTACCGGCGTATCATTTAATGCCATTGCACATCTTGCGACATTTTGAAGAGTATTGTTAAAAGAAACCTGTTTAATATCATCAATTTTTGCAAGCGGCATTAGGAAAATTTTTCTGAGGCTTTCGCCGGACATTGCAGAAGATAAATCCATTCCGTAAGCTTGTGGCGGCGTTTTTGTAATGATATAGAAAAATTTCATGAGGTTTTCAACATGTTCTTTGACGGCATTTTCCTGTAAATCAGCCGTAATATATTCCGCTTTTATACCGTCACGTCCGACAGTTATGAAATCTTTATTCGGAAATTCTATTTTACCTGTAACGGGATTAAGTTCTAAATTTTCGTTACTTCCTGTCATTTTGGGGTTCGCGTGTCTGTTGAGGACTTTAGAATTTTGGCTGATTGTGAGCATTAATTCTTCTACGAGAGATTTGCAGCGTATATAGTCACTTTGACCAAAATACTCATCACTTTCTGAAGTATTTTTTACGGGGAAAATCAAAAAGTCATCCCATAAATTTGAAAAATCGTCAAAAGCGGGTATTTCAAGTTCTTTTTCGACATCAAGAAGTTCTGCGTATGTATTATTCCGGTAGAGCCAGAGTTCGTTCTCGACAGAACCTTTTTTATGTTTTTCAATAAGTTTATAGACATATTCTTTGCCGTTAACGAAATCTTTGAGGGTATTAATAAGAATATGCCCCTCAACATCATTTATATTTCCTTTTTTGAACACCGGGAGCCAGCAGGACGGATTTACACTTTGGATTTGGGGATAGTAATCACCGAAAGTAACTTTAAAAATACCGTTTCCATATCTTGAAACATCAACATAAACCTCTTTTAAAACGGCAATAAAATTGTTTATATTTTCGATTTTATTCCACACATTTTGAAGTCTGTCATCAACATTTATAAAAATCCCCTGATTTGTCAGCAAATTTTTATAAAAATCAGTCAGAGCATAGAATAAATTGAGTTCTACAAAAGTTTGAGCTGTTGTGGTGTCGAGAGGATATTTAGCACAAATTTTTGAATATGTTTGAGAAAAAGCCGTTTTAAATTTTCCGTCATATAAATCACGGAAGAGGTCATAGCTCAGGAATCTCTGAACCGTATCGGAATCGAGAACAAGTTTTTTATTTTTTTGAAATATATCAAATTGAGTAATCATGGATAAATCCTTTTCAAATTATGTAAAGAAAGTGGGGAACGGGAGGAGTTCCCCACTACAAAATAATTTGCATTAACTGTTTTTAGCTGTTAATGCAACTGCTTGGGAATGGAAATCAATATCAATTAATTTTGCTTTAGTACCGCCGAAGAGGTGTTCGGTGAAAACGCCTTTACCTTCAAAGGTATATGTTGCGAAATCACCCTGAACACCGTTAATCGGCATTGCGGTAACTTTGGCTTTATAAATACAGATGTGGCAATCACCTCCTGAAATACTGTCGGTACCGTCAATTTTTGCCTGTAGCTGGAAATAGTCCGGAACATCCTCTGAATCAAAAGAAAATGAAGCTGTTTCGGTGTTATTTGCAGAAGTAACCGAAACAGAGCCTCCGCTGAGTGCAGCAAGGACATCAAGGCTTAATTCCGCATATTCGGATACAAAAGAAACAGATTTAATTTTAGAGGAAACAGCAAGAGTTTTTTCATCACCTGTTAACTCCTTTTCGTCAATTTCAAAAGTAACAGAAATTTGTCTTATACCCGGAACGTCAATCGCAGTTCCGGTTGTAAACCCTGTCGAATCATCCTTTGTAACGGGAAAAATTTTCAGGTCATTAACACCCAAAAGGGCAGTTTTTTTGGAGATAGTCATAGTAAACCTTCTTTCTAAAAGATTAAAAGTAATAAAAAACGAAATAAAAAATAATGATATCACCCGTAATCAGGGCATATCAGGAATGAATAATATTTAAATCAAAGACAAAAACGTGTCTGCCGTTTTTTTCTTTTTCCCTGTAAGTCGGGAGAAGGGCAGGTTTAATCAACATCAATTTTCCGTTGACGGAAAGAGGTTTTTCATATTGTTTTGGGGGACAAAACAGTTCAAAAATTGATGAGCAAATATTTTCGGCAGTTTGCATGGAAGAATTTTTCACAGTAAATGAAATGGTTGAATTTTTTGCGATATCGTTATATTTGCCGCCTTTATAGGTGAGAATAACAATATTATCTGCAAATTCAAAATCATCGAAATTGAAAGCAATATCGGAGTTTTGACATATATTACAGGAAACTATAAAAGATTTAATGTCATTAAGAATTGTCATATCATGAATACCTCGTAAAACATGGGATTACCGTCAAGGTCATTATAGGGATTAACTTGAATAATTTTGTAATCGTTGTTTTTATAGGTCACAACATCATTAAGTTTAACATCCTCATAGCAAAACATTCTTGCGGGGTGGGTTTGTTGACGGGAAGTCGGATAAACATCGACTTTTTTAGCGAATTCAACTTTGCATTTAATTTTTACGGGTTCGGAAAATACATCTGTATTATACTCATCAGAGCCGGTAAAAGATTTAAGAAATGCAAAATCGCTAATAACATGTTTAAGCATAAAAATCCTTTCGCTAATTTATATTAAAATTTTTTACAAGCCATTTTGAGAGAAAAGCATTTGCCTGATTGGAAAACAGAGCATTTGACAAATCTTTGTTTGTATATGAAACAGAAGAAGAGCCAACAGTCATAGACGAGATACCGAGCATTTTATTTTGGGAATGAACAGAATTCTGAATAAGTGCATAGGCTTCTTCGCAAACGGCGTATTTAATTTCATCGGGCATTTTTGGGGAAAAATTTCTCGGGAATTCCAAAGGTTGCTCAGCAGATAATTTTGAACCCACAAAAGGCAGTGAATTAATTTTCAAAGTTGCAAACTGAATAGCCTGTTCTTTTTCCGTATTTGAGAGGTTTAACCACAAATCAGAGTTAGGTCTGTTATTAAAGTAGTTTTCGGCTTCAACAAGAGTTATAAAAGTATTTTCAAACAAAACGAGTGTCATAGGATAGTCCTTTTAATTATAATGTAAAAATAATGCGGATTAGCCTCACGGCTAATCCGCAGGTCAAACAATAAGTGATAGAATTAACTGTTTAAACTTTCATTATCGTCATTATTTTCCAAATCGTCATCATCATCTGATGCAGCCGGAGTCAAAACAGCAAAAGGATATTTTGATTCGGCAGTTTTTCTGTTAACCGGATTGGCGATTTGAATTCCTAATCTCATAACACATCTTAAAGCGAGCATGTCTTGCTGGGCAAGATTATAAGCTATAGAACCGTCGGTATTTTGTATTATTGCCTGGTCCAAGACTTTGTAAGTCAAATCTTGTCTTATTGAGTAAACTGCTTTTGAGAAATCACCCGCAATCATATATGCCTGAGTTGTATCGAAAACGGCAGTATCATCATAAACGAGGTGTCTGCCCACAAGGGTATCGGGAACTTCTGACGTTAATGCGGGCATATAAAGAAGCTGACCGTTCTGGTCACGAAGGCTTCTGAATTTTGCTTCCATAGTACTGTCAGCATAGAAGCCCGTTACACGGAAACCTGAAGCTTCGACTTTAGCCATAAGACCATTTTCTCCGATTATATCATCTGCTATATCGGAACCGGTGCCGACAGCAACAGTGTTACCTGCTGCAATTGCAGCGGGAACAATGGCAGTCGGATAAGATGAGGGTTTATTTGTTCCGAAGAATATTGCTGAGTCTATGGCAACGCCAAAGGCTTCTGTAATTTGCGGTTTCAGCTCTCCCCAGATATCGTAGCTTGAATCATCGAGGACTGCTTCGGGAATAGGAATAATAACGGCAATTTCTTCTGCGGTTAAAGTTAATTTATCCCATTCGGCTTTTGAAGTTTTTTTAAGGGCAGTATCTCCGTTGAGGAAATACGCACTCGGCAGGGAAGCTGCAATTGGCAAGGTTTGTTGTTTTGCACTCATGTTGGGTAATTGTTTAAATAATCTTAAAGCTGCAGATGATTGGGGCATAGCCTGAATAATTTCCGAGGAAACTTCAACGGGAATGAGAGCATCCGCATTTGAACGTGTAATGTATTGTGCATCTTGTGTCATAATTTTTCTCCTTTTTTAAATGTTATCTGCCAATAGCGGAGCGAATGTAATTATTCATTTTTTGAGAGGGGGTATAATTAGCATTTCTTCCGCATTTAAACGAGAATCCGTGTTTTGATTTTTGTTTTTTGAACAAAAACGGATTATTTTTCTTGTAGTTTTCGATAAAATCGTCAAGATTTTCACAGTCGTAGGGGATATCTTTAAGAACGAGAGCAGACCGCAGGCAGCCCTGTTTATCGAGTTTCAAGAGAGCGAGTTGTTCAAAATTTTGAATTTTAACGGATTCCAATTCTTTTTTGACGTCATCAAACTGCTGCTGAATGGATAATTTTTCCTGATTGGAATTTTTGAGAGCAAGGCGGTATTTGGCGCATTCTTTGTGCAATCTTGCGATATCACCGTCTTTTTTGACGTCGGGTTGGGGATAAATCACGGATTTATCACTATTTTCAACCTCGGGTTGAGCATTGTTTAATTCATCAGACATAAAAACTCCTTTCTGATGTGTAAAAAATTTTATTCAATATAATTAAAATCGGTATCCCTCGTATTCACTCGGAATGCCGAATTTTTCACTCTTTCAGGTTAAGAATGACGGTTATTTTATCAAAGCATTTTTTTAATGCCGTTGAGCAGGTTAATGCTATTTTTTTGGAGCGTGCATTCTTTTAATTTTTCTTTTTTTTCAAGAAATTTTGAGTTAGATGCGAGGGCAAAGCAGAATTTTCTCGGAGTAGCATTCCAAAAGTCGGTATCAGACCAGCCGAGGCAGTTTCTTGCGAGTCCGTAGGCATCTTCAAAATTGTAGAAGCCGTCGGAGTGTAAATTTTTATTTTCGGTTATATTCAGTTTTTTGTTAAATTCAATCAGGTCGGGGAGCAGGTTTTTGAAATAAGATTTAAAGGCTGCCAAATCACCCGAAGCCATTTCAGGGTTAGCGATAAGTGCTGCTTTTACTTTTTGCATTCCTGTTATACCGTGATTTTTCATGACTGAAACGGCAATCAGATTAATTGTATTTTTCAGGGACAAATCAGAGAAGAACACAAAATGTTCATAGAGGTTATAAAATCCCGTTTCTGTGATGGCTTCAAGGATATCTATTGATTTATGGTCATATTCGCATTCATAGAAAATTTTATTAATTTCGATAATACAGGGAAGAGGGTGTATATAATCGCTCATTATAAACCGCCTATCATACTTCTTAAGGAACTGTTGTTATTTTTGATATTTTCGTAGGTAATGTTAGCAAGGAGATTTTTATTTTCAAGCAGGTATTTTTTAACGTCTTTTGAGTCCCACGCTTTAACGTTGAAGTTATTTACGACGACTTTTCCCTGTTCGGTGGTGTCGTTGTTGGTATAATCAGCGTTTTCGGCAGGACTTAAAACTCTTTCACCGCCTTTTAAAACGGATATATATTCGGAAGTTCCGGGGATAGTACCCGTACCGCTCGGTATGTAGCCGCCCGAATGATGCATTCCGAACAAATTGCCTATAATGTTCATAATACCAGTTGTACCTGCCGTTGCCGAAGACGATACAAATCCCGTAATACTGCCCATGGCGTTAGACATTAGGCTTCCGAGAGTTGAATCGAACAACCCTTTTGTAATTGCCTGGGTAAAGGTTTCGATAAAGTAGTTTTCGAGGTTGGCGACTAGTGATTTCATAGCGGAATCGAAGTCTTTTGTACCGTTCAGGATATCTTTAAGGGTGCCATTGAACATCTTTTCGAGTTGTTCAAGGTCGCCGCCCGCCTGTTCGGCGATTTTTTTGCTTGATGCTTCCATGCCCGACATGTTTATAAGCATGTTTGCGGCTTCGGGGTCATCAACATTTGCGTTTATGTATTCTGATGCTTTTCGATATTTTTCTTTTTGATTTATATAATTTTCGAATTTTTCTCTTTCCCTCTGAAACGGTGAGTCGCTGAGTTCTTTATCATTTTTTTCACGCACATCATTGTACAGTTTGACCAAATCTTCTTTTTTAGGTTTAAGTCCTTGCATATCCTGACTAAGAAATTTTATATTCTTTTTCATGTCAGAATAAAACTTTTTCACTGGTTCATCAAAAATATTTTTTAATTCTTTTTTAATAACTTCACCAATACCATCAAAAAATAATCCTTTCATAAGGTATCCTTTCATAAACTCAAAAAATATAAATAAGAGCAAGGTAGATAAGAAAAAATTAATTAAAAGGAATATAAGGTCTGCTTATTAATACCAATTCCCCATTTTTACCGTAGCACTTATGTTTACGACATTTACATAAAAAATTTTTAGAAGAGTCGAATACAAAACCGTCTGTTCCTATATATTCGTAAGTAGCATATTTTAATTTTCCATTTTTGTCATAATAAAATTCTTTTGCAGGATATTCGTTTATATAATAAATGTGTACTAAATATACTAAAAAACCTTCATAATATATAAAAAATGGATTTTTCGGATAAAATAACACATATTTCCCATCAGAAAGAAATGTACCGTTTCTGAATTTTTGATTAGGTGAATATTTTTTATCAACAAAAAAGTCTTTATACTTATTGATATCAATTTTATATTCTATTTTACTTCCATCATTAAATAGTGCTTCTCTTGCCCTTTGAACATCTTCGGGTTCGTCCATGTATTTCATATATTCTCGGACTTCCTCAGGCTTCATAAACGCTTTGTTTTGAATTGTTCCAACTTCTGCAAAACATTTTGATAAATTGAAAAAACTCGAAAAAATTATTAAAAATAAAACAATTATTTTCTTCATTCTTCTATTATATATTATTTAAAAATAAGGAAGCAAGGAGAACAAGCACACTATTTATTACTTTTTTATTTTTTATTTTAATTATTTACAAAATATTATTGTTTATTATAATATTCGTAATTATTCTTTATTTATAGGAATTGAAATGAAATATATAAAAAAATTTTTTATTATCATTTTAACAATAATTTGGTTTGCAATACCAGTTATGGCAGAAGAAAATATTGGTTTATTGGATGAAATCGGAGTTTTAATTAAAAAAGGAAAATATAGAAAAGCCGTAAATTTGATTGATAAAGCAAAACAAAACGGGACTATTCCGGAAAAAGATAAAAATAAAATTGAAACGTTATATTATTTTTTGAGATATGATATTTCATCAAAAAGTTTTAAAACAGAATATGACAAATACAATGGTTCCTATAGTTTTTTCAAACGCTTTCCGGAGTTTTTATCAGGTTTGTATGGTTCAGTATATATACAACCCAAAATAGTCTTAAAAAACAAAGAAATATTAGGCGTTTCAGTATTAATTGATAACCATTATAGTGGTAATGTTTATAAACCTTTAAAGCTGATGGAACTATATTCCGATGGGCATACAACAAAATATGAATTAAAAGAAATAAATCATACATACAAAAAATATAACGGCGTAAAAACTTATTATTCATATTACAATATAATCTTGTCAGAAAAGGAATTTATAGATTTTATTATTGAAATGATTGGTAATGAAGTTTCAATAAGATTTTCTGGTGGAAACGTATTTGAAGTTCGTGTAGGAAAATTTGCAAAGAAATTCTTTGAAGATTATTTGTATGCAATACCATATATAAAATCTAACGATATTTAAAAGGTACAACTTTTATTCTTTATATTGTTTTTACCTTCTTTATTATATTACCCAATCGGGTAATATATTAATTTACTAAAATTTATTTTTAGAGAAATCTCTGCCCGAATCTTGTTTCGTACAATGTAACGGCATATCGGGTTTCGTCCATGGTATCGTCATTTTCTTTGACGGGCAGATCATCTTCATACATTTTTGCTGTAAGTTCATCTTCAGACGGATATCTGTACGTTTTAAATTCATTTATCGTATTCGGACATCGTTTTGCATTCAAAATCAGCCTGTCGTGGTTTATTATTCCCCTCAAAATCCCGATACTGTCCTGTAATCTCGGTTTTTCTTCATAGACAATCATTTTCGGAAAAGCCTGTCTTAATTTATGGTTTAATTCAGGACGTGCGTTGTCGGCATTAATAAATCTAAAAAACCTTTTATATTCGTTTTGTTTGTCATTTATCCATTTAATAACGTCGTTTTCATTGAGGTGCGAGCCGTAGAGTTCATCTATTTTATAATAAATACCTTTTGCCGTAACACCGTAAAGACCGAGTGAAAGAGGGTGAGTCCAACCCCAGTCCAAACCGAGAAAGTATTCAATAAACGTGCAGTTGTTGATATTTTCAAGGATTTTTGAGTGCGGACAGGTATGTTTTTTATCGGAGAATGTGTCATAGACAAGCCCCTCCGCAATAACCCATAAACCCTTGATTTTTCTTGCTTCAAACGCACCTTTGTACAATTTTTTCTGATTTTTTATAAAAGTCGGACTCAGATTTGCGTTATCGTCCATAGTGAAATGGTAGTAGTCAAAAACACTTTTAACCTGTTCATTGCCGTCAAGAAACGGTTTTATTTTTTCAGTATAAAGCCAGTGATTAGGACTTTCGGGATTGCTGTCCGCAATACAGCGTGCATTTTCGGGGGTTAACCGGCTTAAAGCCATGTTGTAAAAAGAATAACTGTGTTTTGGAAGTTCGTTAGCGTACCAGAAATCCCATGTGCTACCCTGTATTGAAGAATCGCTGTCGGATTTTCCGCCGCCTACGACAAAACAGGAATACAATTTTCCCCACAATTTTATATCAAGTTCACCCGATTGCGAATTAAATTTGCAAACTGCACCGTGATAATTTGTAAGATAGGGTATTAATTCATTAAGAACATTGTTTTTAACGGTAGTTTTTGAGTAACCTGAAAAAACTTTCAGATAATCATTTCCGACAAATTGAAAAATTTGGGGTATTTTGTAAATTATGGAAAGAGTTTTTCCCGAGCGTGCCGCTCCGTCGCAAAGGGTAAAAAATGCCATATTTTCAGGTTTTTTACCGAGAAATTTTCTGTGTTTTTTGCTGTATTTAGATTTTGACCAATCAATCGGCATTATTATCCTCATGCAAAATTTATATTTTTTCTTATATCAGAATAAAAAAACTGATTCATTCTAATCAGGATTCAATAAGAACGTGTTTCCCGTTAATCGTGACCCAATGACCGTTTCCTGTTGATTGGGTACTGTTGCCGGCTTTAAAATTAATAATGTAATTACTTTTTTTATTTTTATAATTTTCTCTGATTTTGTCAGAAAATTTTTCGGAATAACTTTTTTCGACCATTTTTGACAAATCTCCGCCTTTGTATCCTTTTACTTTTGCGGAATCAACCGTTTTTCCTTTATATACTTGGCTTCCGTTCGGGTGAGTTATAAGTTCTCCATTTTGCATTCTTTCAATTATCCTTACACCTATTATGTTGTCTTTTTGTGTTTCGGATAAAATCTTCCAACTGTTTTCGTATTCTCTCTTTATACTGTTACCTATTTCTCTCCCTATTTTGTTATTATGCAAATCCATATATTCTTCACGAATATCCTGATTGTTCTTTCTTCCTTCCTTTTCGTGTAAAATTCCCGCAACTTCTGCAATCTTATCATTATAAACAGTCGTCATATAAGCCTGCATATAAGCATGTTTAAAAGCATCGCATTCATTGTTCCAATATTCATTACCTTTTTTATCTCTTTTTTCTAAATTATAGTTTTTTGAAATCTGCCTGTTACTTCTAAAGTTTTTTTATTTATATAATCTCTATTATCTTTTACTAATGACATTTTTATTTCCTTTTTGTTATATTTATTTTATGAGTAATTTTAAGTTTTCATATATTTTTAAAGTAATATTTTGCATAATTAATTTTAGTTTTATTTTTTACTATTTGTTAAAATTCACAAACGGTTCTGATTATTTAGAAATGTCTGTTATAAACGGTTTCATAGGATATGGTTTATTACTTTTTTATTTTATTTTTTTTAAAAAACTATATAAAAATTTATTCTTATTTTTATTTTCAAATTTTCTTAATATTTTAGCGGTTATTATAATATTTGATTTGATTATGTCAGAGTTTTTCCAAGCGGAGAATAATTTATCTAGATTTTATTTTTTTACAGTTTTTAAACTTTTTCCGTTTTTTATTTCGGTAATCATAACAGAATTTTTATTTTCAAAAATATTGAATATCAAATATCCTGACAAACTTTTATATTTTTTAAGAAATAATTCATTTAGAATACTTTCACTATTAAACACAGGAAGTTTATTTTTTTATACTGTTTTTGTTTTTATAGGATATATAGCAAAAGGTTTAATTGATTAATTTTATATTAACGAACCAATCAATCAGCATTATTATCCTCATACAAAATTTATATTTTTTCTTATATCAGAATAAAATAAGGGGTTAATCTTAATTAGGATTCAATAAGAACATGTTTACCGTTAATTATAACCCAATATTCATTACCTTTTTTATCTCTTTTTTCTAAATTATAATGTTTTTGAAATCTGCCTGTTACTTCTAATGTTCTTTTATTTATATATTCTCGTTTTTCATTATAAAAACTTATTATTGAATTTCGTTTCATTTTTCTTTTCTTTCTGATATATTTTCTTCATGAAGAAAATTAAAAATTTTTGTAATATCAAAACAATTTTCTGTGTAATATTTTTTGTTTTACTCTTTCAATTTCTGTTAAAACAGACAAACGGTGCTGATTATTTGAAAATGTTTGTTACAAACGGTTTTATAGGATATGGTTTATTAGTTTTTTATTTTATATTTTTTAAAGAATCGTATGAAAATCTGTTTTTATTTTTATTTTCAAATTTTCTTAATATTTTGGCAATCATAATTATATGCGGTTTAATTACGACCGAATGCTTCAATTTAACGTTGAATGATAATTTATATAAATTTTATTTTTTTACGGTTTTAAAACTTTTCCCGTTTTTTATTTCAGCAATCGTAACAGAACTTGTTTTTTCGGAATTATTGAATATAAATTATCCTGATAAACTTTTGCTGTTTATGAAAAAGAAAATCTTTCGCATACTTATAATTTTAAACTCTGTGAGTTTATTTTTTTATCTTGTATATATTCATATTTGTTTGTTAGCAAAAGGCTTAATTGCTTAATCGGCATTATTATCCTCGTGTGACATATTTTCCAGACTTTCAAGATACGCCTTTTGAATATCCATTGGCATAAGTCCGTCATTTTTTGCATCTTTTGAAGAAGAACTCATTGCCTTTCTTTCTTCGGGAGTGGCAAGAATTCTGTACAAAGCGATTTGGAGAGTCGGAGTACTGCTTTCGTACCATTTTGCACGTAATTTTTGTTTTATAACACTTCTGTTTGCTTCAATCGCTTCTTTGACTGCTTCTGATTTATCAAGTCCGTAAACATAAAAAGTTGATTTTGAAAACGGCAAAAGTGCTATTAAATCGGTAATGAATAAAAGTTTATACTCTGAAATCAGGGAAAGACATTCTTTTTCCAATTTGTTATATTTTGTTTTCCCGACGGGTAACTTTTTACTTTTTGCCATAATCTCCTCAAATCTTTGAATAATGTGTAACTACTTCACCTAAAATTTCCGATTTATTGTTAAAATTCTTTTTAATCTGCAAATAAATCGGCTGATTGTTAGAATCTTTGCGTCTTGTTTTTCTGAAATCACCGTAGTAATAATTTTCGGCAATTTTTGAACCCTGACGGACAGATTTCAGTTTTTCTCTTTGTTTAAGAGCCTTTTCAAAAATTCTTTTAGCTTTTATTCCTCTTGCTTCTTTAACAAAGATATCATAAGAGCGGTTCTGTTCAACCAATCTTGCGACATCAGTACCGCAAGACGGACAGAAGCCGTACTCTAAACACCGGTATAACATATCTTTTTGCGGCAAAATAATTTTTTTCGCAGCAAAAAATTGCAGTCCGCAACAAACCAACACAACATTCCCCTCCTTAACTAAAATGTTTTTTCAATGTTCACGCCTTAAAAAGGACTTATGTGACACTTAAAAACCAAAGGCTATTTTCAATATAACAGACTATTTTAAATCCTGCAACTTAAGCGTATAAGAGAAATAACAGGTGAAACAGGTGAAACGAATTGTAAATAATTTGTTACAAACGGGGCGTTTTTTCCGAAATTTTTATTTGGCAAAATCCCTATATTCATTGAGCTTTTACCACTTTTGGGAAAATTTATCAAAAAATCACATAAAAAATGAACTTTTTAAAAATTATTTCGTTATATAAGGTGAAGAGGTTAAAAATGGAAGATAAATGCAATAAATATGAAGGATATTTTCTTTTTTCGGACGAAAAGACATTGGACGAACACATAAAAAATTGTCCGGATTGTCAGAGAGAACGGGAAAAGGAAGAAAGATTATCCGCACTTATAAAGGATTCCGAATCTGAATATAAAAAACTTGTCAGACAAAATTTGAATAAGGCTTATGCAAAAATTGCCTGCATGTTATTGTTATTTGCAGGAATAGGAACAACCACGGGTTACAATCTGTATAAGAGCAGCAACATTATAAATCCGAACTCATATAACTCCGCATATATTTCGGTAATAGAAAACAGCGGACTTCCGACAGATGAGTACGGCTTCTTTGACTACAACTAAAGGAAAATTTATTGAAAAATATTATAAATAGCTATAAAAAGAATGTTCAGGGAATAATAAGAAAACTTACAGGAACTCCAAACGAAGATTTGGAGCAGGAAGTTTACTTAAAAACCTGGAAAAATATTAAAAAATATGAGGAAAGAGGTAAATTCAGCCAATGGATAAGCACAGTAACGGCAAATGTGTGCCGTGATTATCTAAAATCAGCAAAACGTAAAATGAACGATAATGCCATACAAGACGAAGAAATTCTTAATTCAGTCGTTTCGGATAAAAACAATACTGAAAGCGAATTCGAGCAGAAACAAAGACAAAAGTTTATCGCACAGGCTGTATATGAACTGAAACCTAAACTCAGAGAAGTAATCGTATTGTATGAAATGGACGGATACAGTTACGAAGAAATAGCAAAAAAAATCAGATGTCCCGAGGGAACGGTAAAATCAAGAATATTCAAAGCACGGCAGGAATTGTATATAAAATTAAAAGATTTACTATAGAAACAAAAATGAAAGGAGAACCCTTAATGAAAAACAAATTGTTAATCGCATCCGCAATGACTCTGGCTATGTTAATGAGCAGCAGTATTGCAATGGCAGAAAACACCGTAAAAGCACAAAAAGACACAAAAGCAGTAAAGGAATGCCCGAAGAAATGCGATAAAAGCGAGGCATTTAAAGGTAAAGAACGTCCAAAATTTTATGATAAAGACGGAAACGAATTAAAAGCACCACCGAAACCCGGAACAAAACTTTACGACAAAAACGGAAAAGAAATTGATTTCAAAAAAATGAAACATCATCCAAGAGGACCCGAACTCAATTTGACCGAAGAGCAAAAAGCAACGGCAGACAAATTAAGGGCAGAATCAAGAGCTAAAATGCAGCCGATTTTTAAGGAAATGAAAGAGCTTAAAACAAAAATTGATGCAATTTATGAAAACGACAAATTAACGAAAGAAGAAAAAGAAAAGAAATTGAAGCCTTTAATGGAAAAATCAACAAAATTGCATCTGGAAGCAAATGAAATCAGAAAAGCAGATATGAAAGCTTTTGAAAATTTGCTGACTGACGAACAAAAGAAAACACTGGAAGAATTTAAAAAGACCCACAAAGGACATAAAAAAGGAAAAATGGGCGGAAAAATGATGCCCCCTCCCCCGAAACCGCAGGAACAAAAATAACTGATTTAAGGAACTGTCTGCAACGGACAGTTCCTTTTTTATAAAAGAATAATTAATGCAAATAATTCATGTTGTTGTGTTTGATAATATATCCCGAACAACCCCATCCTGAAGATGTTTTACGACAATCATTGCCAGTATGAGGATAAACAGCATTTGCATCCATTAAAAAGAAGAACAAATCTTTTCCAACAATATTAGGTTTTTTATCACCATTTACATCATACATAAAGACTGCACAAACATTGGGAATCGGATGTGTCTGGTTTGAACACTTCCCACCTTGTGTCGTAAACATCATAACACTTCCGTCAGCCATAACAATTTTATAATAATTCTCTCTAACAGTAAAATCATTATCATATAAATTTCCGTTCAACAGATATATTCCGTTTGCTTTATAACAATCTTCACCAACCCCGCAATCTTTTGCAACAGAAATATGAGGTTTAAAGTAACTCCAAAACTGAGCAGCAGTTTCTGCCGTCAAATCCTCTCCAAAATCCCAGCCTTCAATTGAACCGTTTTGGACTTCGGCAAGTTTTTTTGCCTGTCCCAAAATACTCAGCCCCTTTTTAACCTTTGCCACCGTCGAACTTTCAACATATGTATTTATGACGGCAGATATCGTTAAAGATGCTACAACCCCGACAATAACAAGTGTTATTAACACTTCTGCAAGAGTAAAGCCGTTTTTGTATATTTTAAAATTACACAAACAATTTCCCATGTTTTTAGTATAACATATTTTAAAAACAGAAACTGGCGCACCACCGCTTCTATTCTATTCTATTAGAGAGCTTATGGCTATTGGGTTTTAGCGTCAAATATTTTTTGTAAATTTTTATTAATTTTTTGTTTTTGCAATATTTTGTAATGTTTAAATATTATTTTTGTGTCAGTTTTTCAGATTAATGTCTTTTTGTGTTTTAGTGTTTTTTTCGGAATATTGATATAACTCTGCAAAATCAGGATTATTTAATTCCTGTTTGGAAAACTGATAATCAAATTCCCTTTTTGCAACATCTTTGATATTTTTTACACATACTTCAGGATTATTTGTATCGCACAAAAATTTCGTCTTTATTTTTTCGGGTTTACTTATTGATTTTTGGTTATAAAGATTATAGAGATAATATTCTATGTAAAAATAATTAAAATTGTTTTTGTTATAAAGATAGACATACTCATAATTATTGGATTTGGAAAGACAATAAACTTTTTCCAAAATGTACATATTCTTTTTAAGATAATCGGCATTTTGCCGGAACGAATCTGTTTCAACTAAAAAATTTTTATAATTCAAAAAAGAGAATAAAATCGGCAAAACGATAAAAATTGCCATCAAAATTCTCCGGATATTATTTTTGCAAGAATACAAAATAAAACCCGAACAAGAGAGAATTAAATTAAAAAGAGTTAATTTACACACAAAAATCAAACCGTTTTGTTCGGTCAGGATATTTCCCCAATAATGACTTTCCGAATGAAAAACGAGAAGCAGGTAAAACGCAAAGTTTGTAATTAAAACCGAAATTACAAAAACGGCAAACCTTTTTTGTTCGGATATTTTTCCGGAATTTATATCCGGCAATACGGCAAGCGAATACAGAATAATCAACGGAAATATAATATAAAGATTATTGATTATGACCGAATCAATATAAAGACTGAGATACGGCAGTAAATACGCGAAAAATTCAGAAACGGTAAAGTGCGCGAGTCTTGTTGAATATTCGCCGTTGAGCAAATTAGAAATTAACATCGGAAGAATATACAGAAGAACGCACAAAAAGTACAGCAAATATATTTTTGCATAATTAATTTTTCTTTTTATAAATATGTTATCAAAAACTATCATTAAAAAAGCCGTTCCAAGTATAAGAAATTTATAATACTCGTGAGAAAAAGCAGAAAGAATGATTAATAAAACCGTTACCAAAAATGTTTTTTTAGGCAATGCTTTGTTTCTGACATAAAAATATTCACAGAAATTAATTAATAAAATCGGGAAAAAAGAAATTACAATATAGCCGACAAACCAAACGATACTGTAAAAGACCCAGAAGAAACGGCTGTTATCAAGCAGATACAAAACAAACGGCAGAATTAAAACCGAAGCAAAAGGAATAAATATTTCTTTTTTGATATATTTGAGAAAATTTTGAGCAATAACAAAAAGCCAGAGAACAAAAGAAATAAACAAAAGGACAGAAGTATATTTTTCAACACAAACTTGGGGATGTATATTCAGGAACTGAGATAAATACTTAATTGACAAATTTTCATATAGCGGAAGCAGAAAGACATAATGGTCAGGAGAAAAAAACAGCGATTTTAAAATGCCGCTAACCGACTTTGGCATATAAGAATACAAATGAAAATATAAATCTGTATTTATAAAGAAATTAAAAAGCAGTTTAGTAGTTATAAAATATAATAAAGCCACGGACAAAACTATTTCAGAAACAAAAAAAATACATTTGCAATTATGGTATTTTGAAGTTATTTCTTCATATAAATTTTTTATTTTTGATATAAATGTTTTGCCGAAATCACAAAAAATATTCATATTTATTTTCATAAGTAATATTGTACCTGAAAATATTATATAAAAAGTTTATTTGGGTAAAATATTTACAATAAAAATTTAGGTGATAGAATTTAATTACTCACCAAACCTCTGTGCAGAAATGACACAGCAGAAAGGAAAAACAAAAATGGCAAACATTAAATCATCTAAGAAAAGAATTTTGGTAGCTGAAAGAAACCATGACAGAAACGTAGCATATAAGTCATCGGTAAAAACAGCAGTAAAAAAAGTTCTTGAATTAGCAGGTGCCAAAAATGAAGAAGCATTGAAACCGGCATTGAGCGAAGTTTATAAACTTTGTGACAAAGGTGTTTCAAAAGGAATATTCCACAAGAATACAGCTTCAAGAAAAAAATCGAGATTGACAAAAGCAGTAAACAAATTACTTGCAGAATAATAAATATTCAGTTTGTTAATTTTGAAAAAACCCTCTGATGAGGGTTTTTTGTTTTAAATAAAAAAAATAAAAAATAACAGTTGATTTTTTTTTAAGGTTATAATAATATAAGAACACAACCGAGGGGGATTAACTCAGTTGGTAGAGTGCCTGTTTTGCACGCAGGATGTCAGGAGTTCGAATCTCCTATCCTCCACCATTTAGGACAAGTATAGAACTTGTCCTTTTTTAATGCTATGGCTTGATTTCTGGGTTCACAATGCTTAAAAATCTAACATTTTACCTTTTTAACCCTAATAAGACTCGAACTATCAAGCATAATTCTATTATGAGTTGATTAATACGTGATTTCCGTTTATTGTAACCCAATGTCCGTCTGAATAATTAATATTAGAATTTTTTCTGTTGGCTAAAATTCTATTTCGGCTCTGTACCATTTGTTTATATTTATTTCTTATTTCATCAGAGAAATTTTTAGAAGTTTTCTTATCTTCAATATATACATTTTTCTCTATTTTTAATTTGAATAATTTTTTACTTTCAGAATGTATATCTGAAGAAGAATTAAAAGTTTTATTTGCATAATTTTTTAAATCAGTTACTCGATTATTCCAACCTTTTAAATACCTTTTCTGATTAGGACGGGCTTTAACAAATTCATCATATTTTTTTCTTCTTAAATCTTCAAATTTATCTATATCACCATTAGATTGTTTTAAAAATGAAATGGCTCTCGATACACCCATATTTACAGCAGTATCAAATACATACGATGCCAATACGGGGTTATCTATTTTATCTGCACCCGCTGCTTTAAAATAATTGTTATAATAGATTTCCTTTACTTCTTTATCGGATATATATTTAACACTCTGTTTTTTTAGTCCTTTTCTTGTTCTGTAAGCATTATATGTTGCGGTGGTTATTCCTTTATTTGTTTCTCCGCCCAAGTCATTAGGGTCGTTTACATAACCGCCTTCTTTTTCTAAAACGAATTTTAGCATTTTTTCAAAATTATCATTAGTCATTTTACCTCCATAAAAGAATTTACGGCAGATAAAAGAATTTATGGATAAATATTTTTATATTCTTGTAATTGTAATGCTCTTTGCTTAACTATAGCAACTTCATGTCCCTTAAAAACATTTTTGTACATTGTTCCTTGCGAATATTCTGTAAGAAATTTACTATAAGTTTTTATTTCATTATTTTTATATTTTCCCCATAATTTTTGAGATTGTTCTATTTTTTTATATGTTTTTAAATCTGTATTATTTTTGAGATAATATAAAATGTCATTGATTTCTTTATTCCAGGAATCAAGTGCAATTTGCGAACATTTGTTCATTTCAGTGGTTGAACTTGTTTTTGCAATACAATTTTGTTCTTCATCATCAATAATGTGGGCGAATACATTTTGTTGATTTATCAATAGAAATATAATTAATGTTAAAACATATTTTTTATTCATAAAATTATTTTATCTGATTTCGTAATTCTTTCAAATCCTTTCATTTTATGTACCTATTTTTAATATGACACATTTTTAAAAATCCTGCAACCCTTGTGGTATAAGGAATATAACACATATAACAGGTGAAAAGATTTGTAAATAAATTGTTACAAACTCTTTTTGTTAAAACTAAAATATAGTATTTGGTTTTCAAAAATTTTATGCAATTTGCAAAGTTCGTAAAAACGAATCATCATCTTGGACAGATTCA